>MDTB01148588.1_pt1 | contig 23176 bp, 28 predicted proteins | sample 811161 | NCBI WGS metagenome assembly MDTB01 (sample SAMN05326650, study PRJNA326480) | marine metagenome | isolation source: seawater | place: Mediterranean Sea | collected 2009
AATTGTTTTAGGGACAAATATTAACTTCTTTGTCTTTATGCTTTTGGTAGCTTATCTTCTTTTGTTAGTTATTAGATGGAATCAATACTGGGGAATTAATTCATGAAACGCTTTCTACTCCCACTACTAGCTGCTCTGGCGTTACCTACTGCTGTTGAAGCAAATTGGTTTGGAAGATATGGTTCATATTATGAGGCAAAAGAGGCTTGTGAAAAATGGGCTTCTGAAGGGGGCACTTATAAAGTTAGATATGAAACTTTTGAAATTGGTGGGGTTAGATATGGAGCAGGTGTTCATGAAAAGAACGTTAGAGAATGTCAAGATGAGGGAAGAACCAATCAAGTCTTAGGGTTTAAACAAATAAGAGCAAAAGATGGAGGTTCATATGATGCGGGATACCTTTATGAAGGCAACGCAAATACAAGTAGAAAAATAATTAAAAAGTTTAAATATTAGATTAATGAACATCTACTTCTTGTTAGAAAAGGTCTTTACCCTTATCATCTCTTTAATAAGTTAAAGCCATGAAAAGTTGGGATAAATATTATGAAGCTTGCGAAACTATTTTTAAAGATCCTAATAATGAATGGGACGACATATTTGATGATCATGAGATAGAAGTATGGATATATCCCAAATATGAAAAAGAACTAATCGCTCTTGGATATAAAGAAAAGATAGATGACCCTAATAAAGATTTTGAACAATGCACTACTGGCGAATTTCAAAGAAGGGAATATATAGATTCGAAATCAGATGTTCTTGTTTTTTGGCATTCGCTTCCTTATGGATGGATGGATTGGATGGTTGATTATGAATATTCTGAAGGAGATGATCAGGTGTTGGGCTTACCTAAAGCAAAACAAATTAGTGAATTACTTGGATTAAAAGAGGAATGGATTAAAAGTTTTGGGTATGGTGCTTAATAAATGAAACGCTTACTGATTGCACCGCTAATAGTTAGTAATTGACAGTCGATCTAAAATAATAAGAATTAGCTTTTCACTAAATGGAAGATAAAGAATATTCTCCTGAAGATTTAGATCAAGCGGATGAACTTTACGAAGAATCTTTTGCTGATTGTGAGGCGGGTCAATACAAATTAGCTTTAGAGAAACTTGATAAGGCAATTGAACTTAATGATGTTGAGGGTTGTTTTTACTATGAGAGAGGTCATGTGAAAGATGAACTTAAAGACTTTAAAGGTGCTGAAGAAGATTTTACTGAAGCTATAAGCATTGCGATGGCGGATGAACAAGATCTGATTGCTAACGGCTATTACGCAAGAGCATATGTAAGATTAGATTTAGGAAATAAAAAAGGTGCTTGTGAAGATTGGAGCAAAGCATCAGAAATGGGTAGAGAAAATGCTGCGGAAGCTTTAGAGGAACATTGTAAGAAATGATCAAATTTATAAGGAAAAACAAGAAAACCTTGAAAAAAATATTCTATATTCTTTGGTGGATTTTTTATTTAAACATTGGAAGAACTATTCTTACAGGGGAAGGATGGGGTAAAGATGGTGAATCGGCTATTCGTGGTGTTCTTTTAACTCTCTATCCGCTAACGTTATTTCATTTGAATAGTGCCATAAAAACAGGAGATTTATTTTACTTAAAGAAAGAACATGAGGCTGCATTAACTGAAGCTCAAATAACATTTTTTCAACTAACAACACTTGTTTCAGGTCTAACATTCATATTCATAAACGCTATAGGTGTAGTTGTTTCTTTGATTTGGGTTTATATGCAACTAAGTAAATGAAATGCTTACTACTTGCACCGCTTATCAAATGATTTTCTTTTTAATTTTTTTTAAAGAGACTATTATTATTAAAAATAGACATTCATGAAAGAAAATAATTCTCAAGAAAATCCTGAAGAATTTTTTGAACAATTGATTTTAAATCATACAAAAGCAATAGAAATTAATCCTCAAGATTGGGAGTCTTACTTTGAAAGGGGAATGGCAAAAACATTTCTAGATAACTTTGAAGGTTCTATTGAGGATTTTGATAAAGCAATAGAAATTAATCCCCAAGATTGGGAATCTTTTAGAAATCGAGGAATTTCTAAATCTTCAATAGGTGAATATAAAAGTTCTATAGAGGATTTTAATAAAGCTATAGAAATTAATCCGAATGATGATGTTTCTTACTGCAATAGAGGAAGTATAAGGTTTAGAACAAATGATCATAGAGGAGCCATTAAGGATTGGGAAAAAGGTTCAATACTTGGTAATGAAATGTCTGCAGGTTTTTTAAAAAAATATAAATGAGACGCTTACTACTTGCACCGCTTTCTTATTGGCAGATGGCTATTAAGTATTAATGGAATTACTTCATCAAATCTTTCCTCCTTGGCATATTGCTTTAGATATGTTTTTACTTGGTTTAGGAACATATGCATATTTAAGAATCAAACAAACAAAAGAAAATAAATGATTAGGAATATTACTTTAGATTCAACTTATAATTCCAAGGATTAATTAAAAGCGATTTTCTAGTACCCTTAAATTGTTCTACTTTGTGGTATTTCCCTGGAGGGAAAATTATTAATCTATCTTTTCTGGGTGCGATTTTATCATCTTCAATTAGTAGTGATCCTCCTTCAAGGTCACTAATGTCTAAGTAATATATTATTGAACATAATGGATAATTTAATTTTTTATCTTTCTCGAAAACCTCCTCATCTTTATCATAATGCCATGATTGAGGTTTAGTATTAAAGTGACCCCAAAATTCATATCCCACAGTAGATTCAAGGTTAAAATATCTACTTACAAAATCTAGAATATAATTGCAAAATTTTGAATATTTATGTACTTCACCTTTGTTATGCCATCGTAATCTAAGGGATTTATTTTTCGAGAAAACTTCTGTTAAATGACTTTCATCCCCTAAAAATTTGTCAAAGATGAAAATTGACTCTTCCATATATTTCTAAATTCGAAAACAAGTTATATTGATATTACACAATTTTTAACTTTTAGAGCTTAATTTACGGATTTGCTACAAAAAATATTTTTAATTTGAACCATCTTATAGATTTTTATGTGTTGGGTTTTTAACATAAAGTTTTTTACAAAAATTAAAGCTATATTTCTTCTGTAATAAGTTAATTCTTTTGACTGAAAAAGAAAATAAAAAGGTTGAATTACCTAAGGATCCTGAATCCTTTGACACATCTATAGATGTAATAGGTAGACCTGGTCTATTATGGATCGCTGCTCTTTCAGGGGTAGGTTTTTTATCATTTATATGGGCCATCTTTGGATCGATCAAGATAGAGGAAACAACTCCATCAATTTTTCTATTTAAAAGTACGGTTGCTTCAGCAAGAAGCGAAGCACCGCAAGCAACTCTTAATAAATATTTTGTAAAAGTTGGAGATTCCGTTGAGAAAGGAGATATATTAGCTAAACTTGATGTTAATGATAGGATTGAACAATTAAAGCTAGCTAAAGATATTTTAAATTTTGAAAAAGAAACAATAGAGTCTAATATAAAAACAAATAAAGAACTTTTAACGGTTGTTTCTAAAAGAATACTATCTGCAAAAGATTTATTAAATAAGAAATTTATCACAGCAGATATTTATAACGATATGTTAGAAAAAAAACTAACTTTAGAAAATCAACTTAAACAGTCATATTCTGCACTTTCTAAAGCTAAATCTGATTTTAATATTGCCAAAAATAATTTAGATAGAGAATCTAATATAATTTCACCTTTTGAAGGCAAAGTTATTTCTTTAACCTCATCGGCTGGTCAATCAATTAGCGCTGGAGCTGATTTGGTTCAAATAGCGCGGGGAGAATCTGAAGGCCTTAGGCACATAGCTTTTATTCCTGTAACTAAAGGGAAAAAAGTAAAAGTTGGTATGGGTGCTCTTGTTACCCCTTCAAATGTTTCTCGTTCTGCATTTGGAGGTATAAAAGGAAAAATTACCTATGTTTCCCCTTTTCCTGTAAGTGAGTCTAGGATAATGTCAGTTGTTGGTAATGAAGCAATAGCGCAGAAATTTACTAATGGTCCCGTTTTAGAATTAAATGTTAAATTAATCAATGACCAGAAAACAATTACTGGTTATGAATGGACTTCAGGTAATGGACCTGATATAAATATAAGTCCTGGACTTCTTTCTACCACCTATATAGTAACTCAAGTAAAAAGACCTATATCTTATGCCCTGCCTATGATTAGAGACGCGGTATTTGGAAAACCAGTTGATGAGATTAATAAAAATAAAAAATGATTAGAGAAAAAGTCCCTCAGGTTTTTCAATTAGAGGCTGTAGAGTGCGGCGCGGCAAGTTTGAATATGATACTTGGTTACTTTAAAAGATGGGAACCTTTAATAGCTGTAAATGTCGCTTTAGGTGTTTCTAGAGATGGAGCGAAAGCTTCCAGAATTGTCGCAGGAGCTAAACAGTATGGTTTAGCTCCTAAAGGAATAAAAGTAAATAATCCAAATCAATTCTTTTCACTTAAATTCCCTGGAATAGCTTTTTGGAATCAGAATCATTTTATTGTTGTAGAAGGTTACGATAAAAATAGAATCTTTGTAAAAGATCCTGCTCTAGGACCTAGAACCTATAGTTATGATGAATTTTTTGAATCATTTTCAAGAGTTTTTATAAGTTTCGAAAAGACAAATGATTTTAAGGAAGGAGGTGAAAAGCCAAGCCCTTTAAAAAAAATTGTTAAAAGACTTAAAGGAAATGAGAAAGTAATATTTGCTGCAGGATTCTTAGGACTTATTGGCGTAATTCCAGGTGTTTTTATAGCAATAACTTCTGGAGAGTTTATAGATCAAGTTTTTACTTATCAAAGAACAAATTGGATTAATCCAATGATATCAATAATTGTTTTAATGGCAATTTTTAATTATCTAATAACATTATTGAGACAAACTTTTGCCAGAAATCTACAAAAGAAATTAGAGCTTGAGAATAGTTTTGAATTTCTTCAAAGGCTTTTAAGCTTACCAATAAATTTCTATAGACAAAGAGCTATTGGTGATACCGTTAACCGAATAGATGAATCGGACGAAATTGCTGAAGTCATAACCCAAAAATTGGGAGAAGCTATGTCAGATCTTTTTTCTATATTAATTTTTGGAGGAGTTATGTTAGCTCTGAATCCAATTTTATTTATCTTTTTCTTAATAATTATTGCCATTAATTTCTACGTTTTAGGAGCGTTAAGCGAGTCTTTGCAAGATGTTGAAGGCGCAGCCGCAAAATCTGATGGAGCTGTTCAATCTCAAGCCTTTACAGGAATCATGGGAATTATTTCCTTAAAAGCTAGTAATTCAGAAAATGGATGGTTTACAAGATGGTCAGGATATTTTGCAAAATTTATTAATGAATCACAAAAACTCTCAATACTGAATAACAGGATAATGTTGTCTGTTCAATTAGTAGAGACTGCTCAACAAGTCCTAGTAATTATGGGCGGAATATTTAGCATTATAAATGGATGGATGACATTGGGAGAATGGGTTTCTTTTACTTTCCTAAGGGATCAATTTTTAGACCCAGTTAAAAATCTTGTGGAATTCTTTGGAGATATTCCAAACCTTTATACATCGATGAGAAGAGTTGATGATGTACTTGAGTATCCGATTAACGAAAATGAAAAATTAATGAGCAATAAAAAATTAATAGATTTAAAATTATCTGGAAATTTAGAATTTAAAAATATAGAGTTTGGTTTTTCCGCTTATGAACCTCCTCTGTTTAATAATATATCTTTCAAAGTTAACTCTGGAGAATATGTAGGAGTTTTTGGAAATCCAGGTTCTGGTACTACTACAATTTTATCAATAATTTCAGGTCTTTATAAACCTTGGAGTGGTGAAGTTTTATTCGATCGTGTAAATTCGAATGATATTTCAAAATTCAGTAAATCTTCTGCTATTTCTTATTCGCTTCAACAATCCATAGTTTTCAATGACACTATAAAACATAATTTAATTGGACCTTATGGAAATAAATCTTCAGATTATATTTATGAAAGATGTAAATTAGCAAAGTCAGATGAATTTATATTTAATAGTTCGGAAGGATTAGAGAGAATTATAAGTGCAGATGGTGGTAATTTATCTGGAGGAGAAAAACAATTATTAGATATTTCGAGATGTTTAATTAATAATCCAAGAATCTTACTTTTAGATCAAGCTACATCATCTCTAGATTTAATTCTTCAGCAGGATCTTATAAATAGTTTACTATCACTTGACATAACAATAATTCACGTAACCAGAAGTAATTCAGTTCTTTGTAAAACAGATAAAGTAATTTTAATAGACGAAAATTCTAATGTAGATACAAAATCGCACAGCAACTTTTTAAAAGAAAGTTCTTTTTATAAGGAAAATCTTACACCGTAAAAAATGCAAAACACATTTTCTGAATTTAATGTCCAAAAGAAGATGACTTCTAACGAAAAGTTATCTCTTGAAAGCACAGAATTAAAAATACTTAGGATATCATCTTCCAATCTTCAACTAATAGCAAAATATCCTAATAATGAAGATGGAAGAACATTTCTTTTATCAAACACTTCAGGGATACTCGATTTTATCGTTAGTGACCATGCTTCTAGTATAGGTTTATATATTCATAGTCTTAGTGATGATTCAGAATATGAATTTATTCCTTTTGATAATTTAAGCTTAGAAGATAAAGATCTAATAGCTAAAACTTACTCAAGTTTAACTAGAAACATTATTAATAAAATTTTAACTGGAAGTATAAATAATCCAATAGAAAAAAATAATAATTTCGAAATTAAAAATTTAATGCAATTTAAAATAGTTAAAAATAAGCTTTTTGATAGTAGTAATATTTTTTATGGTTTTGAAGATGTTGAGGCGATATTAAATGATAATAACCTAATTCTAAAATCTACAAAATTAGCAGAATTACCTCCAGAAACACTTTTAGAAATGCAAAAACAAATAGCAATTCTTGGAGAAAAATATATAAATAATTTTCTTATAAAAGAAGACGAAGATAGTGCTTCATATCAATCTGCAGAATTACAAAATTATCAAGAAGCAATTGACAATCTTCATGAAATTTTCGAAAAAAGCAAGACCTTACACGATGATTCTTCCTTTAAGTCTAATAAAGAAATTATAAAAAAGATATGCGAAATTAATAAAATCAATACATCAAATTTTGAACACTTAAGTACAATTTCAAATTTAAATATTGAAGAAATGATTTCTAGGATTGGTGATTTAATAGGTTTTAGATATCGAAGGATTTCATTAAAGAAAGGTTGGTATAAAAAAAGTCATGGTAATTTATTATGTCTTGGGAATAATGGACATTTAGTTATTGCAGAAGAGGTAAAACCATGTCGATATGAACTAATAAATAATTCTGAAAATTTAAATATGAATGATTTTCAAGTTGGTTATTCGATTTTTAAATCTTTTCCTCAAAAAATAAATTTATATTCCTTACTTAATTTTGCACTTGAAGGAAGATTAGGGGATGTTTTGTTTTTACTTTTGACAACTATTAGTGGTACTCTTCTTGGATTTGTCCCTCCGATTGTTTTAGGAGTTCTTCTCAGTAAAGCTGTACCTTCCTCTGATATATCTCTTGCTTGGGAATTTGTAGGTTTATTAATAGTTGTTTCTTTAGGTAATGCATTATTTACTCTAACAAAATCAATATCTCAGGTTAGATTAGAAACTCTCTTGAATGCCAACGTTCAAACGGCAGTTTGGGACAGAGTAATGAGAATTAGTCCAAAATTCTTCTCTAAATATACTCCTGGTGAACTTATAGATAAAATTGATAATATTTCTGAAATTAGAGAGTTATTAACTGGTACAGCTACAGATACATTGTTAAATGGGATCTTTGGTTTTCTGCATCTTATTCTTATGTATTCTTACAGTCCAGCCCTTGCTACTCCAGCAATATGCATAATAGTTTTTATTGTTGCCGTAACCATTGGGCATAGATATTATTTAGGGAAATATCAAAGAAAGCTAATTGTTGAGGAAGCGAAATTAAAAGGTTTTTCTGGCGAAATTGTTGGTGGAATAATCAAGGTTAAGACATCTGGTTTTCAAACTTCTTTATTTAGAAAATATGTCAAAAGATACACTACAAGAACAGAATTAAGTCATGCCTGTGAGACTGTTAAGGATAGTAATCAAGCATTAAATGGAGTTTTTAATCCTTTATCAACAGTAATAATATATTGGGTACTTGTTGCCGCAATCTTTGGGCCAGATATTAAAAACACTATTACATTAGGAACTTATTTTGCTTTTAATGCCTCATTTGCTATTTTGCTATCTTCTGTAACTGAACTAGCAGAAGAGATTACCGAAACCTTTGGAGAAGTTGAAGCTCTTTACAATCATACTAAAGATATTTTCGAGGCTCCTCTTGAAAATAATTATGGAGAATTTGTTAATTTTAAAAAAGGATCAATAGTATTTAAGAATGTTTCTTTTAGATATGAAAATACATCAAAATATGCTTTTTCAAATGTAAACTTTGACCTTAAACCTGGTGATACTTTATCTTTAATTGGTCCTACAGGTTCGGGTAAAACAACCTTAGCAAATTTACTTTTATGTTTCGAAAAACCCACTTCAGGTTCCATATTAATTTCAGATTATGATATTGATAAAGTTAATGTGAAATCATTAAGGTCATCAATGGCTGCTGTAATGCAGGGGTCTACGGCTACCGCAGGAAGTATTTATGATTTCATCACATCTGGAGTACAAGTAAATCAGGAATTGTTTAAGCAAGTTCTTAATTCTCTTAATTTAGAAGAATTGATTTTAAGTCTTCCAATGGGATTGCACACAATAATATCTGAAAATGGGAGTAATTTTTCTTTAGCTGAACAAGCTAAATTTTTATTAGCGAGAGCTTTGGTTACAAAACCTAAAATTTTAATTGTGGATGAGGCTATTAATAATCTTGAAAGTAATGATGCGGAGTTACTTTTTGGATACTTGAGAAAAGATAATATAACCCTAATAACAATTTCTCAAGATATTAATTTAGCAAAGATTACAGATAAAATTTTAGTTATTGAAGAAGGAAAGACATATTTTGGTAGATATAATGAGATTATTAAGCAATCAAAATTTGCTAGTAATCTCGAAAAACTTATTTCAAATAAATAATAAAATGAGAAGAATTTTCATATTATCAGGATTAATTATATCTTTCTTTAATAATTCCTTTATGAAGGCATCTGATAAAGAACATATCATTTCTGATATTAATCAAAGAGAAAGAGAAAATAAACAATGTGAGTTATACCAGAAGACAGGATTAATAGATATTCAAAAGTATGCTTTAAATAAAAATAGAAACTTCCAAAATACAAAATTAAATATAAAAAGTGCAGAACACCTGAAACGTTATCACAAAAGATCTCTTTTCCCAATCATTTCAATCACAGGTAATATTGATAATGCAATAGATGAATGGACTGATTATAAAGCCACAAGAAAAAGTGATCAATCTACCCAAAATTCATACGTTCAGTCAACGACAGATACGAATACTTTATCTGCAGAAATTACTTGGAATATTTTAAATCCATCTATTTATTCAAGTATTAAAAATGCAAATCATAACTTAAATGAAAGTAAATATTTATCTATGAGTGCATACAATAATCTCTTAAAAGAGGTAAGGCTATCAGCTATTAATGTTGATCAACAATTAGATAAAATTAAATCTACAGAAGATTCAATTATCAGAGCTCAAAAATTATTAGAAATTTCTAACGCTCAACTTGAATCCGGATTTATAACTAAACAGGACTTTGCTAGACAGAAAAATCAATCTTTTCAGTATGAAAATGAATTACGTGAAAATCTTTTAAATTTCAATACTTCTCTAACAAACTTAAATTTATTGATAAAAAATGATAATTGCCCTTTAATGGCCTCAGACAGCATTAAATATATTGCAAATAAAAAAAACAAAATTGGGGAAAATAAAAATCAGTTGATATCTCAAGCTTTTGAAAATAGATTTGATATTAAAAGTTTAAGAGAAAAAATTAAGGCAAACAAAGCTAATATTCAATACTACAAACGAGTAAACTTGCCTTCCACCTCTTTATATATATCTTCAACTATTTATGATACTTATTATGATGAAAAACTTTCTTCTGCTTCAAAAGAAACCACAGATACTTTTTATAACGACCTCTCTGTTGGAATAACTACTACATCAACCTTTTCTAGCGGTCAAAATAATTCAATGATAAAGTCTTTACAATCACAAGCTAAAATTCTCGAAAATCAATATCTAGATCTTCAGGACTCTATAAGATCAGAAATAAGTAATCTATTTTTTGAGAGAGATACTTTTCTGAAGCAGGAAGATATTTTAAAAAAACAATATATTGCTGCTGAAGAAACTTTTAAAGCTATCGAATCTGCATTCTCAAAAGGTTATTCAACAATGACAGAAGTTCTTGATGCTCAAAGGAACCTTTCCTCTGTTGAGAAAGCTCTAATAATGAATGAGAGTAATAAATCTAAAAATTTAGTAAACCTTTTAAGACAAATTTCTATTAGTGAGCTTTAATATTTATGAAATCTACTGCTTTAAATCAATATTACAAGCTTAAATTAAATCCTCAAACTTCTGTAGCTTTCTCAGAAAAGGGATTTAGAGAAATAAATTTAAACTCAGAATTAAACTTTAATTATATAGATTTTATAAATAACGATTTATGTATTGATAATAAACTTCTTCTTGTTAAAAACCTTCTTAATGCCTCGGTTCTTTTAGGTATGAAGAAATGGCATTTATTTGATGTTGAGTCAAGTAATGATGATTTAGTACCTGGAATAGATCCTGAAAAAAATGAGGATTATCAAGAATATTGTTGGGGACTTTTGTCCTCTTTTGTTACTACTGGCGCAACGCCATTAGTTGCAGAATACTTATATGAGAAATTTCTTGCCGATGGTTCTGATGTTATCGCGAATCATTACAAAGAAATTAAGATTGAAGAAGGGCCTCATCAAAAACTTTGTAAACTTGATTTAAATGAGTTAGGAGTAGATTATCAAAAGATTTTTTCACTTTATACTTTTGAGAAAGAAGACTCTTTAGTTGAATATTTTTGGAAATTAGCTAAATCAAAAGAGCCACTCTCGACTCTTGGATATGCATATGCTTTAGAAAAAACAGCTTTAATCTTTAATACTCCTAAAAGGATAAATGAAATAAAAGATCTTTTAGGATCTAAAGAAAATGCGACAAGGTGCTTGAAGGCTCATGCGTCAAACAGTCATGAAAAAGAACATGTTGAAGACTCTTTAAGACTAATATCAACTTTAAGTAATAAATCAATTACTGAAATTGCAAAAGCGGCATTAGAAACTAGCTCAAAAATGAATAATCCTTTTCTTAAAATAAAGAAACTATAAAGAAACTATAAAAAATCTTTTAAATAATATTTTCCAATATATTCCTTCTTTATTTTTTTGTTTTCTTTATTTTTTAAATCCTTGTCAAAACTTACAAGGAATAAGGGCACTATTCCATTAGATGATTTATTTGGCGATAAATTCAACTGATAATCAATATCTCTTATCATGAAATTATCCCCAGATACAGATGTTAAATCAATATTAATAGGTTCATTTTTTTGATTATTTTCGACTTTTAATTGAAAACTATTTGAATTATCGCTTGTAAGAAGATTTACGCAAAAGCTAAGATGTTGTTCCTTATTTTTATTAATTCTTTTTAATGAGAATTTCTCTGATCCAGGAAATGAGCAGATAGATACTAATTCAGAAAGGTAAAATTCTTGATAATCTTTATATCTCTCTAATATTTTATCTTTGTAATTATTGATTAATTTATTTAGTAAGGCTATTACTGAATCAGACAAATCTAAAGAAGTTGTTTGAACAAGTTTTTCTGCATTGAGTAGTGTTGGATCGATAGTATTCCATTTTGAAACTAATTCGGTGAATACAGCAATACAAAATGAGTTGTTGATATTAGATTTATTTTTAAAAAAATAATCATCAATAGGTTCTTTTATTATGCTGCTAGGTACTACAGAATTTTTTGAAAATCTATCTTTAAATTCTTTCCAAAATATTGGATGTATTATGGTGTTTTCTGTTTTTCCGGCACCTAAATTAGACTTAGATGTTGCAATAATATCGTAGGTAACACTCCATCTTGGAGAATTACCCTCATACTTTAAGACTTCGTGTACTGTATTAGATGGAAATATTACTAACATATTATTTTTAGGTTTTATTCCATAAGTATATTTGGATTTTTTAGTTAAAAAAGAAAGACCTTTTATCGAACCACTAAACAAAGGGGTTTCTCTAGAAAAAAGTAAATTACCGCCCTTATCTGATTCTGTATTCAAATAATAAACAACAGAAATTAGGGCATTTGGATGATAATGGGTATTAATTTCCCCCCCATCTTGATTAATTACAGGCCATGATTTTTCATGAAATAGTGATAAGGAGTCCAATTTTACTCCTAAATTCTCTAGATAAATTATTACTTGTTCCTCAACCTTTTTTGTTAACCAATTGAATTCAGGTTTTAAGTGTAAAGCCCCAGAACCAGTTACATCTCCGGTACTAGTTTTATGTTTTTTTTGTAGTTCCGTTATTTCACGAAAATAAGTAATCATTTCATCCTTATTTTTTTTTGGCGGATTTAAGTTTACTCTTGCTATTTCTGTAGAGAAAATTTCTCTATTAAATTGGTTTTCAGAATACATCTAAATATACTTATTTTTGATAATTTTTTTATATTCTAGTTGTCTAAATATACTTCTTAAAAAGTTTACAAAATCTTTTGATTTAATTTTAATAATTTTAGTGAATAAAGTATTTTCTTAATTAATAAACTTAGGTAGTTTAAAGTTAATTACCTATTTCTTGTTTGAATTGAGTTTTTTATCTGACGCTTTAAACGAGCAAACTTTATTACTATTGCCATTAATAATTTTGATGATTATTGGGTGCTATGGGTTACTAAATTCAAAAACAATCTTTAATTCTCTTTTTGCTTTAGATGTAATAGATACTGCAACAATAAGTATATTTGTAGTAATTGCTGCTTTTAGTGGTTCTCAAACTCCAATAATTGGACATGAAAGATATTCAAATTATGCTGATCCTTACCCTCAAGCAATTATTCTTACGGCTATAGTTATTGGTTTTGCTACTCAAGCTTTATTGTCTGCAGTGGCATTAAGACTTAGTAGAAAATCTCCACTTTTGAGACTAAAGGATTTAGAAAATGATTAATATTCCTATACTTTTTACTGCACTAATATTTTTTCCAATAATATGCGGATTTTTGGGTTGTGTCTATCCAAAGATTTTTTTTAAGGTTGGTTTTTTATCAATTTTCATAAATTCATTATTTGCATTGACAGGATATTTTTTAAATTTTAATTACAACTACCAACTTATAGGACCTAATGGAATTGTTCTTTCAATTGATAAAAATAGTCTTCCATTAATTTTTGGTTCTGGTGTTGTTTTATTATTAACTTTTTTATTACGGAAAGAATTCTTTAGTCATTATTTTTTTCAAATATGCTTGGTTTTATTTAGTGCATTATCGATTAGCTTTCTTTCAAAGGATTTAATTTCTCTGTACATCGCATTAGAGTTGACTGGTTTTTGCGCTTTTCTGCTTGTGGCTGATAAAAATGATCATAAGTCATTGTTTAATTCTTTTCAATATTTAATAGGAGGAGGATTGGCAATGCTTATTTATCTAATCGGTGTTATTCAAGCCTTTACCTACACTGGGACATTTTTATTGGATGATTTAATAAATGCACCTTCTACTTCATTATGTTTAATAGCTGCCGGCCTTCTAACTAAAGCTGGAGTATTTCTTTGCGGCGTATGGGTACCTAATATTTATGGCTATTCAAATACTCAGTCTGCAGCTATCCTTTCTGGTTGTGTAACTTGCGCTGCGATTGCGCCATTATCAAGATTGAGTAATATCTTGGAACCAATAAGCAATTCGCTTATCATAATCGGAGTCTTAAGCGGGATACTTGGTGCGATAATCGCTCTATTAGAAACTGATCAAGGAAGGATTTTGGGATGGAGCTCAGTTTCTCAATTGGGAATTGCAATTCTATCTCCCACTTATGGTTGTTTATATGCAATGCAGCATGGAATTTGCAAAACAATTCTTTTTTTAACTTTAAATAAAAGTGAATCTTCTTCAAATATTTATAAAAATTCAAATATTAAGGACATCTCAAAAAGTGAAAATCTGAGAGAAATAATATCTATTTTTTCATTTATTATTGCTGGGTTATCAATATCTGGATTTCCATTTTTGACAGGATACATAACTAAAGGTTTGATAAAAAATGATTTACCAAATGAAGTATTGTTAATTTTTAATAGTAGTGCTTTATTGACATCAGTTGTTTATATAAAGTTGATTTTTTTGAGATTAAAAGATATAGATCTTAAATATTTATCTTCAAATGAATTTAAATCAATATTTAGAAATATTGGAAAAGCCTTTTCTTCTAAAAGCATTACTCTACTTATATCTTCATTATTTATTGTAGGATTTTCGTTTACAAATGAAAAATTCTATACAATTGAAAAAATTCAAGCTTCAATTCTTACAACTTTTTTAGGGGCAGTCATTTACATTTCATTTATTGGTTTAGTACCAAATAAAAATTTCACAAATGTAAGGAAAACAATAGATATAATTGGGGCACCATTTGTAATTGCGGCATTCTTATTGTTTAATCTTACTTATCTAAAAATATTATGAATCTTATTAAATTTTTTGAATATTTTTTGCAAATTTTATTTCGAACTTTAGTTTGGTGTTTATTAACTTCTAATTTTCAAGCGATTAATTTTATAATAGGAATCTTTTTATCTGTAATATTTCCTAAAGCAAAAACTCCTCCTTTAAAAATTAATTTTATTATAAGAGAATTATTTAAAACTTTAATTGCTTTTCCAAAAGCAGTACAAGAATCTTTTTATTTAATTTTCCTAAAAAGGAAAAAGGAATTTTTTATAAAACAAAGATCTGCTGTTTCTAAAAATCAAAATCAATTTATTAATTTTTTAGATTTATTTAGAATCACATTAACTCCTTTAACTCTCGTTACAAGAAGAGATGGTGACAATTATTGGAGAGTACATATAATTGAGGAAAAAAATTGAATATTACCAATATTTCTACAATTACCTCGATATCAAATAGGTTCGATATTTGTATAATTTATTTAATGTTGATAGCTTCTTTAATTCCAATATTATCTGTTTATATAAAAAGCAATCCTTTGGAGAATTTAGCTTCTGCATCTAGTTTTGGTTCTAAGTTGGCTTTGATGATAATATTTTATTCTTTTATAATTGGGGATTGGATGATTGGATCAATTGGAGCATTTACCTTAATAGTTGGAGATGCTGGATTAATCATATTGTCTCTTTTATATAAAGAGGAGTACAAATAACTATGTCATATTTAATTTCCTACCTTCTTATATTGTTAGGTTTATTTTTCTGGTATTGGGGAACTATCCCTCTTATCTCAAAGAAAAAAACATTACTTTTCAAATTGCATACCTTAACAGTAGCTGATACGGTAGGCTCAGCTCTAATATTAATCGGGCTAATATTAAGAGATTCCAATCACTGGCCTATACTTACCATTTCGATTATCACTTTGACTCTTTGGAATACAATTTTTGGATATTTACTTGGTAATTTAATTGATAGATAATGGAAAATATAACATTTTATTCCTTATTACCTTTTTTGTTTATCCTGCCCTTTATTGGCATTTTATTAATAAGAAGTAAGTCTCCAATACAAGCTTTGATTTATCGTTCGTTTTTAGGTTCAATAGCCGCCTTGATTTATTCTTTGATTGGAGCACCAGATGTAGCTTTAACTGAAGTTCTTGTAGGGACTTTACTCTCAACTTTGATTTATATAATTTCAATTAGGGGGTGCTATTCCTTAATACTCATAATTAAAGAAGACGAGCTAATTGATAATTATATTTATGAAGATCTTAAAAAAGCTATTTCTGAATTGCACTTCCATCTTGTTGTAAAAAAAGTTAAAGAATTAAATTTTGATGAAAACAATAAAATAATTTGGGACGAAGCTATTATTTATAATGGTTCCCCTCACGCTGCGATTAAAAATAATAAATTATATGTTGAGTCAAAAGTACTATCTGAGGAATTATTAAGAACAAAATCTCTAAAAGAAAAGAATTTACTAATTATAGAAAGATGAAAAGTAATAATTTAAATTTTTTTAAAATAGAACGATTAAAATCAATTTTATATTTAACATCCATATCTTTTGTGATGTTTATTTTATTGTTTACTGATAGCCAAACAAATTTAAGAGATACAGAATTTATTGTTAATAACTTAGCAAAAGTAACAGAGATTCCAAATACAGTCACCTCAGTAATTTTAGGAACTCGATTATTTGATACTATGGGTGAAGTTACTGTTTTTACACTAGCAGGATTAGGTGTAAAAATACTTTTAAATGAAGAGAAATCTGAAGAAGGATTTCAAGGAATTAAAGATTTAACTTTAATTCAATTATTAGATTTTTCTTCGTTACTTTGTGCTTTTCTTGCAATAGAACTTGCTATACGCGGTCATCTTACTCCAGGGGGTGGGTTTGCTTCTGGAGTGGCTGGTGCGACTGCTATAACCCTTCTAATGATAACTGGGAGGATGCAAAAATTAGAAAATATTTACTTTAAATATAATGCTGTAACTATTGAGAAGTTTGCTGTAATTTTATTTATTTTTCTTTCCTTGTTAAGTTTCTCATCGGTAACTTTACCAAGTTTTATCAGTTTAAATCTTCCACAATCAATAATCATCCCTGCTTTAAATATAATTTGTGCAATAAAAGTTACTCTTGGAACTTGGTCAATAATACGATTATTTATTATAAAAAGAGGACTTTTTAGTTAATATGCAATCAAGAACTAATAGGTGGTATTTTGGAGATTATCTAGGAAGTTATCAAGGAAGTAGTTACAACAATTTAATTTATTTTGTAACAGTAATATTATTTCTTAATATTGCTGCAGAAACAGAAATTAATTTAAATTCCAAAGAATTTAATTTATTAATAAAATTTACATTTGAATTAGTTCAAGCATTTTTTATATCTGACTATATTGGTAAATTAGCAAATAGTTGGTCAAAAAAAGATTATCAATTTGATGCATTAATTAAATCTATTTTTTCTTATAGAAGTCTTTTTGATTTACTAACACTATTAATATTAATTTCAGATGTCATTCCAAATCAAAGTCCAATTATTCTATCTGCTTATGTTTTAAAAATATCAATAAATATTTATCAATCTGAATTTAAATCTATATTGCATAGATTAAGTTACATTCTTTTTACTAGACCTTCAAAGACTTTTTTTCCGATAACATTGCTTGCTGTTTTAACTTATACATTTGCTTCTGTTATTTATCTTGTAGAGAGAAATTATGACTCGGAACATTTCGGATCTATTTTTAGAGCATTGTGGTTTTCTGTGGTTAGTATTACAACCGTAGGATATGGTGATGTCACCCCTTCATCAATAATAGGAAAAATTGTGACTACATTTTTTGCCTTATTAGGAATTATCTGTGTAGCACTTTTAACAGCTAACATAATTGATATAAATTCAGAGTATGAAAATAAATTAAGTAAAAACAAATAATAAATATATTAGGACGCTAACAATTTTAAACTTGAAATATAAATAATTTAAATTTTAGATGTAGACTTAAATTATTAATAAGATTTTAATGAAATTATTGTTAAGACTTTCAATCGGCTTAATCTTTCTAGCAAATACATTTATCTTTCCAGTAAAATCTTTCGCTCTAATTGATTATATTAAAACTATTAAGGACAGAGGAAATCTTATAGTTGGAATGCCTCCCGTTAATAATAAACCATATTATTATAAAGATTCACCTCCTTCAATAATTGATTCAGAATCGATGAAAGGAAGTGATGTCGAGTTAATTAGAGAATTTGCTAAAAATTTGGGTGTAAATGTTATTTTCGATCAAACATCTAAAAGTTTTAACGATACTGTTTTTAGGGCGGGCAAAGGAGATTTTGATATGGCGATAGGAAAACTAAGTACTAATTATCCTAGGATGTCAAGCGCTCATCCTCATGTATACATGAATTTTAGGCAAGCTCTTCTTGCAAACCGTAAATTCCTTTCAAAATTTTCAAAAGCTGCCGAAAATGATCTTGGTAAAGAAATAATTGAATCCAATTTCAAAGTTGGATTTATTGCTAATTCTTCATACCAAAGAAGTGCAAATCAACTCATGAAAAAAGCTACAAAAAAAGGTTATAAAACTTGGGATGAATGTTTGAAAGCCTTATCAAAAGGTGAGGTGGATGCTATCTACAGAGATGCTACAGAGATAAAAAAAATAGTATATCAAGATCCTAATCTCTCAATAAAATACGTACCAGTACTTTTTGAAGATGTTAAAGACACAATTTCAATTTATTTGTCCACTAACGCAAATACAGCAATGAATGAAATGATTGAATACTTCCTTTCAGGAGACAAAATAAAAACAGATACCCAAATTCTTAATGAGTATTCAGATTATTACAAACCAAATTCTCAAATTAATTAATTCAAATGACATATTCTAAATTTCGTTCAATCTTAATTAGTTTTAGATCACCAGTTTATTTTATTTTTTTAGTACTTCCAATTTCAATAATTATTGGAAGGTTTCTACCAAATGCATCTTCATCTTTAAACGAGCTAGGTTTAACTTTAATTCAGTTGCTTTCCTTCCCAGCTATCCCTTTAGTTTTATCAGCAGTAGTTATTTCTATTAATTCAATTTTCAGCGTAGAAGGTAAATCTAAAAAAGAATATAAATTTGCTAGAGAACTTATTGGTACGATTGTAATTTTTATTTTTTTATTTTCATTTGTAGGTTTATTACTTGCTGTTTACTCTACTCCAGGAATTTTGTCACCAGAGGGAAAACTATCAATAGGAAGATTTATGCTAGATGTTACGGATATCAAAGTTACCTTAGAGCCTCAAGAGATATCTAAAAACTTGTCAGAAGTAAGTTTCTGGAAAAGTCTAGTCCCAACTAATATTATTTCTGACGCTTCAAATGGTCAGACATTGAAAGTTATTACTGGTTCTATTTTAGCAGGATTAGGTTTATCAGCTTTACCCAAAGAGACTTCTAAACCAATGGTGACTTTTTTAAGAAGTTTAAATGCACTCTCGGTAAGAATATTAGATGAACTCCTATTGTTTTCTCCTTTAATTTTAATTTGCTTAATTTCAGGTGCTGTTTCTTCAATAAGTGCAGAAATAATTATTGCTTTACTAAATCTTTCATTGTGTGTGCTACTGGCATCAATAGCATCTTTGGGGATCTCTAAATTAATTATAAGGAAATTTACTACTTCATCTGAAAGAGAAAATTTTTCGAAAAAGAACCCTGCTGATTCAGTCTTTCTTTTGGCTTTATCCACCGGAAGTAGTATGGCTTGTTACCCAACAATTGTAAAAACTTTAATAAGTTTAGGAAGATCAGAATCAAAAACTGAAGCCTCTGCTTCTTTAAGTCTTTTAATTGCAAGAATAGGTAATATCGTTTACAACGTAATTGTAATAATATTTGCATTAAATCTATATGAAGTAAAATTAACCCCTATTATTATTTTTCAAGTTTTGATTTTTGGAATATTTACTGGCATAGCTGCTGCAGGATTAAATGGAGTTGCAGTTCTTCCTACTATAGGAGTTGCATTGGCTTACTTTAATGTGCCTCTTCCACCAGTACTAATTCTTTTGATAGCGATTGACCCAATACTTACGTTAGCGAGATCTTCAATCACTGGGGTTATTTCTCTTGCTATTTCAACAGTATCAACAAGATAATTTAAAGAGTTTAATTTTACTTATTAATCTAAATCGAATTTAACTTTTTTCCATAAATCTTCTGAAATACTATATTCAGGTCCATCAAGATTTGGATCTCCTATAGAAAAATAAAAAACAGGTCTTATTGAACATTTAGAAGTGTTTTCACAACCTGCATGAGGTAATAAACTGTTCATTAATATATAAGATCCTTCATTAATAGTGAGTTTAGTCAATTCATTTGAACTAAAATCTTTTTCGTTAGTAACTTTATGCCCTCCTTTAATTACAGCCAGAGGCCCGTGAGCATCCTTAACATCAAATAAATTAATAAAGAAGGTAATTAATTTCTTATTGAAAAATTGTTGATCTCTATGTATAGGTTGGCGTTTTGCATTAGGGAATACGCAAATAGAACTAAATTCAACTAACCAAGGAACCTCATCCTTAAAAAAATTCTTTAACAAGCATTTATTATCTTTAACGATCCTATCAATTATGGATCTTGTAAATAAATTGGCTTTAATTGGAGAATGTATTCTAAAATCTTTTCCATGAATAGAACTACGATTTTCTTTCCCCCAATCAATTAACATCCTACGTAATAGTTCATCACATTCCTTTTTATTAAGAAAGTTTTCTGAAACAAGATAACCATCTTTATCAAAATTTTTTATTATTTCACTTATGTCAATTAATTTGTCATTCATTTAAATTAAATTTTATAAGAAGTTGATAAGTTGATTAGATTAATAGTATGTGTAATTATTCATTTTGTTTTACTGGATGATTAGTATTTTACAAAGGATTTTTAAATTTTAATTCACTATGGCAAGAAAATATTTATAGAAAAAAGTATAAGAAAGATTTCTTTTGTTTAATCACCACCTTCTACAATTCTTAAAGTTGAATTAATAGATGAAGATAGTCTTAATTTCAGAAGTTTTTGATATTCACTAGAGTTATAAGAATTAATGGCCTTTTCCTTGGATGGGAATTCAATAATGATTAATAAATCATTTTTTTTAACCCATTTTTTTAGACCGCTACCTTCGATCCACAGAGGATCCAATTGACCTGCCAAACCTTTACCTTCTACTGTTTTCAACCAGTTTATTACCCCTTCTGAATATTGAGAAAATTTTTCAAAATCAGTAATCGTAGTAGTCCCAATCCAATAACCTTTCGACATGCTTATGATAAATTAAACTCTATTATAAAAAAGAAATCTAAATTTGCGATTTTAGATTAAACATTTATCCAGAATGATATTAAGAAAAGGTTTTAAAAAAGATCTAAAAGCAGTTTACAAATTAATAGAAGAACTTGCAAAATATGAAAAAGCTGAATCTAAATTAATAAATACTTATGATCAAATGATCAACGATGGATTTAATGAATACCCCCTTTTCAAGATCTTAATTGCAGAACAAAAAGATTATATTATTGGCATTCTCATTTACTACTTTAGATATTCAACATGGAAAGGTAAAATCTTATACATAGAGGATTTTATAGTTAAAAAAGAATTTAGAAAAAAAGGAGTTGGGGGGAAACTTCTCAATTATTCAAAAGAAATTGCCAAGGAGGAAAATTGTAAAGGAATCTCACTACAAGTTCTAGATTGGAACATTAATGCAAAGAAATTTTATAAAAAAAATAATTTTACAGTTGATAATGAATGGATAAATTTTCATCTTGATATTTAGAATCTAAGTAAAAGATTTCTATTAAAAAAAAAGCTGTCTAAATTAATAAACAGCTTTGTAATTTTTTGAGAGTAAATGTGTTTAGAAATAAAAAGTATTTTTTTTACCTTTTTGTTTGTTATCCATTTTAAAACTCCCACCACCAGCAGCAGCTTCAAGTTCTGAATCAGACATTTCGTCTGTAAGACTATCCAGATGAGCTTGACCAGCTTCGATATGTTCAACGCCAAAAATGTGTCCATTCTCCTTAGCAATAGATACTACATCTGCATTATCTGCTGCAAGTTTGGATAATATTTCTGGATCTTTAATGGCTTTTTCTGCAAAAGCTTTGGCTTGATCAATTGACATAGATTCTCAGGTTTTAGAAGTAGTAAGTATTCTTTTTACCCTTTTGTTTGTTGCTATTCCAAAATGAAGCACCACCAGCAGCAGCGTTTAGTTCTTCATCTGTCATTTCATCTGAAAGGGAGCCAAGATGGTCTTGACCGGCCTCGATATGTTCTGGTCCAAATACGTGACCATGTTCTGCGGCTATTGCAACTATATCTGCATCATCAGCAGATAATTTTTCTTGAATTGAAGAGTCTTTTAAAGCTTTTTCAGCAAAAGCCTTGGCTTGTTCAACTGACATAAAAAAAAAGTTAGGAGAAACCTCATATTAATTTTTATCTCACAACAAGTATCAATATTTGTGGAAATAAAGACAAGTCCCTCTTTGCTTAAAAATTTATTAAGAGTTTCATAGATTTTTTTGAGAATCAACAAAATACTTGTTCATCACACTTAGTTAATTTTGGAATTTTGATAACTCTGGTTTTTGTATTTTTTAAACATCCAAAAATTATTAATAGCGTTAAGGTTCTAATCAAATCCTAACTACTTATATTTAATTATTTATAGTTAAACTATTCTGTTATAAGAGAAATTAATTGACTTGTTATGGAATATTTAATCTATTGCTATTAATTACTATTTAAATTCCTGAGGCTTATTGATCTTAATGTTTTGAACTGTAAGTATTAAAAATAAGCCGTATTTTTACCACCCTTTTGTTTTTTCCAAAGTATTATCATTCCTCCTGATACATCATCAAGTTCTTCTTCTGACATTTCATCTGCGAGTAATTCTAAGTGAGCTTGACCAGCTTCAATATGCTCATCATTAAAATCATGACCGTGGTCTTTTGCAATTGCGACAACATCTGCGTTATCTGCTGATAATTTTTTAAGTATTTCTTTGTCTTTTATTGCTTTTTCCGCAAAAGCTTTTGCTTGTTCGACTGACATTTAATTAGGTTATGAGGTGTATTGGAATAGTAGTAAAAAAAATATATGATGACAATTTTTTTTTAAATTAATGTACTATTCTCATTCAAAATAGCTAACAAAAAAAGGAGCTAATTGCCCCTTATTTATACATGAATCCATATTTTTAACTTGTTCATAAAAATTAATTGCTAAAAAGAAATCATTAATAT
>MDTB01194342.1_pt1 | contig 23176 bp, 23 predicted proteins | sample 811161 | NCBI WGS metagenome assembly MDTB01 (sample SAMN05326650, study PRJNA326480) | marine metagenome | isolation source: seawater | place: Mediterranean Sea | collected 2009
AACCAACAGATACCCTAAGAAGCTCTGCTGATCATCAGAGAGCTAGCAGATACCCCAAACAGCTCTGCTGATCACCAGAGAGCTAGCAGATACCCCAAACAGCTCTGCGCAATCCCTGAGAACCAACAGATACCCTAAGAAGCTCTGCTGATCATAAGAGAGCTAGCAGATACCCCAAACAGCTCTGCGCAATCTCTGAGAGCTAGCAGATACCCCAAAATAGCTCTGCTGATCACCAGAGAGCTAGCAGATACCCCAAAAAGCTCTGCGCAATCTCTGAGAGCCAGCAGATAGGGAGTCTACCCCAAAAAGCTCTGCTGATCACCACGCAATCACTAAGAACCAGCAGATACCCTAAAAGCTCTGTGCAATAAGGAACCACACAAAAATGATATACTTTCTAAAAAAATTATTATCAACATATATGATGTCAACAGAAAAACAAGCAGGTAGAGGAAGAGGAGTTTCAACTCAATCAATCCCTACTACACAAGAAAATAATAGTACAACACAATCCCCAACATATATTCCAGAATCTAATTGTGTTCCAATTGTTAATAATAACGAAAAATGTGTACGTTATAAATCGTATAGATTAGGTTATATAGAGACCGATACATACGTTTATACAGGACAACTAAATGATGGCTATCCATATGGATATGGTATTTACTATTGCAAAAAATCCAATACAAGATACATCGGATTTTTCAGTAATAATATATTACAATCAACAGAAATACAATGTCCTATTATTCAGTATCCTAATGGAAATCAATACAAAGGAAATGTTAATGACAAACTAAGAAATGGTGAAGGTACCATCTTTTCAGACAAAAATAAGATATTATTCGAGGGTAAGTTTATAGATAACAAAAAGAACGGGTTAGGAAAATCTTTCTACAAAGATGGTAATCTTAGAACTGAAGGTATGTATAAAAACGATAAATTAAACGGATTTGCTACTCAATATTATGAGGATGGAACTAAAAGATGTGAAGGAGAATATGTTGATGATGAGCTGAATGGTAAAGGTATTTCTTACTTCTCTAATGGATTAAAACAATATGAAGGTGAATTTAAAAAACACAAATTTTATGGAAAAGGAGTAGGTTATTATATCAATGGTAATTTACGTTATGATGGATATTTTGAGGACAATCTGATATTCGGTAGCGAAACAAAAATATATTATTCTAATGGAAAACTAATGTATTCTGGTTCTATCAATAAAAACCATATGCCTGATGGAAAATGCACTATGTATAATATTGATGGTAAAATTATTTATAAAGGTGAATGGAAAGATGGTGTTAGGCACGGAAAAGGAACTTCCTTCAATGAAGATGATTCTATCGCTTACTGTGGTGAATGGATAGACGACAAACCTTGTAATAAAAAGCAGAGAATATCATAAATACACATAAATCTATTTACAAGGAATATTTTCCTTGTTCAATTGTCTAAATAAAAAAATGATAAATTTTTTTAAAAGTTATATTTTAACAATTATGGAACATATCTATACATCTATTGATATTGAAAATGAGTTATATAATATATTTCCACCAACAGTTGTAGAGTGTATGCGTAAATATCTTAAACTAGCAATAGATCTCAATGGATATACTAACAAACAACTGAGAGAGTTTATCTATGATCAGAAAATGAACAACGAGATCAACAAATATGTTAGTAAAAAATATGGAAAATCAAGATCATGTGTATCAAAATTGAAAAAATACCAGATGATCCACGTAATTCAACACTACAATTTCAATATTCCTCTTCTTAGATTTCCTATAGATATTTTCAAAGAACCATATGATAATAGTTTTGAGAATGTAGAATGGACTGATGATACTATGACCCTCTATTTTGTAGAAAAAGACAAAAGAATAGACGAGAAATCGCCACCGACAGTAATATCACTGAATGATGTCAATAGTATCCAATTGAGATATAATAACTATCTACATAAGTATCATTTTATAGTGGATCAAATTACAAAAAATCACATATATTGTATCTTCTTTCAAGAAAAATTGTACAATAATGGTCTTCATGCATCAATGCCTGAATTTTGCTTGATTAAAGTAAATCATTTGTTCTTTTCTTTTCTATTTTCAAATGATTATGGTGAAAATGTAAAAACAATATATAAATATATTGAAGATAACAAGAGACGTGCTAGTGAGTATGATATTGAAAATAAAATAAAAAATATTCAGAAATATTCTACATTCTTCCATAAATGTAAAAAATGTGGAATGAAGTTTACACTAGAAATATACTTCAAAGGTGCTAAAAGACGTAGCAGTGGAACATCTCTTGTTGAGATCAACAGACTAGAAAATCTTCTTGCCGATAATTTTGAGAGAAATCCTTCAATTGTTTATGATATATGGCAACAAGTATTTTAAAGGTAAAATATGCAAATCTACATTGATAAAATATCTTTGATGCTTTTATAGAATATTTCAGTCATACTATCCCATCTATAATTCTGCAACATCTGTTTCCTACCATTCAAACCGTGCTTACGACATAGCGATGGGTTTGAAAGATATGTCCATATCGCATTTACATATTGTGCTGTATCTACTAGTTCATCAATACCACCGATGCCCTTAGATTTGTTATCGTGGTATTTACGCAAAACAGGTTTTACTAAGATCGTATTCTCATCGTTAAGATAATCTATCATACCTCCCACATAAGGTGCTATACTACTCTTACCAATACCTAATGCTTCACTGGTGCATAATTCCCAACCACCACCAAGAGCAAAATTGATACTCACATCAGCTACGTTGTATAGAAGATTCACATCACGATCAGAAAGAAGCTGAGGATTTTCCACATTCCAGATAGTCTCTTTTGCATATTCAAAAGGAACATCCTCTAATTTACACTCGTGTTCTAAAACACTCATTAGATTCCAATAACCATCCATCGCAGTTGCTATCATCAATTTGATAGGTCTTTTAGTATTAATATTAGATGACCATCCCTTCAATTCCTTTGTTGTTTTCGCATTACCGTGTGATAGATAGTGTCTTTTTACTATCTGTGTCCATACAACCATCATTAGATCAAGAGCCTTTCTAGGTTGATTTCTATTGAGATTGATCACACAGAAGGTTTCTTTCGGGATATCATAGTAAATTCTAGCATATTCTTGTGGGATAGGAAAATAGAGGTTATGATCAAAACCGTGTGGATAATAGTAGATAGGCATTTCTTTCTTGATCCCTATCTTGTATAGGTTATCTCGCCAATATGGTGAGAAGGCTATAAGGCTATCATAGTATGTATTAAGTAAGCTGATATACTCTGGTTTTTGATAACGATATACCTGATCAACATACGCTACTAGTTTAAACTTATCGCGGAAGTCTCTCAATTCATTGATAAGTGTGGCAGTTATAGCAGTAGTGACAATACTGTCATTAAAAACAATAATAATATCCTGTGGGTTTTTCTTCACATAATCAGCTATCTCCTTCTCACCAAATCCATTTCTACGTGGATTTTCCGTGGCTAACGCATCGTGTAAGATCACATTCTCTGGAATATCACTTCTAAGTGATTGACCCATCGTTTGACCGAAGTTTTGAAAACCATATATAGTGAGTTTAATGTCATCATATTTCGCCATATTTTTAGCCATATAATAAACAACCTTAGAATATCCATTAGCGTTTATAGGATATGTTCCACAGAAAAGGACTCTAACTTGATCACCATTCTTAGCATTCCAACGATTTTCAGTAAGTTTTTTTTGGATAAGCATATCCTTGATGGTATGCTCACCTATATAGATTATATTACGCAAAATGGGTGAAGACATTAAATATAAATGATGTTAATGTAGTCATATAGATTTGTCTCTTATATGACTAAAATGATAGTCACATAAGGAATTGATACTATAGAGATATTATAAATATATCTATAAACCTTTGAGACTCAACCATTAATCCTGTAAAAAGGATTTTATATATACATATATATATATATACATATGAAGATATAAAGATATAAAGATATGGGATGTGTGGTAGAAGGATGAATAGAAACAATACGATTCACAATAAAACACAAGAGATTGATGATCACAATACACCTTACAATCCAAGCAATATTTTGTTAGAAGAAAATAACTTGCGAGAGTTTTTACTTGATATCAAATATTCACCAAAGAATATCAATCTTTTCCGTAATGCGTTTGTGCATAAATCCTATTGCACTATGAAAAATAGTGATTTTGAAAAGGGCAACTTACATTGTCCAGTTGATTGTCTTCCTCTTCAAGAAGTTCCTTATGAACGTCTTGAATTTTTAGGTGATTCCATTCTAGGAATGGTTATAGCTAAATATATGTATAACAGGTTTCCGGATCAACATGAAGGCTTTCTCTCTAAAATGAGAACAAAAGTAGTAAATGGTAAAATGTTAGGACATTTGGCATCATTGATTGGTTTTCCACGGTTTGCTATTATTAGTAAGCAAGTTGAAGATACTGGGGGTAGGGATAATTATAAGATAATGGAAGATATATTTGAAGCCTTTATAGGTGCTTTATACAAAGATAGTGATGATATGTATCTTGTTGAGAAATGGATCATATCTGTGGTAGAGTCATACATTGATATGACAGATCTTATTCTGAAAAATACAAACTATAAGGACATGTTAGTAACATATTTAATGAATAATTACCAAGATACACCTAAGTATTTTGAGATTAATGTAGCGACAATCAATAATAATAAAGTATTTACCTATGTTGTAAAAAACAGGGATGCCCACATACTCGGCACTGGTAAAGGGAATAATCGTAAAGAGGCAGAAAACAATGCTTCATATGAAGCACTTAAATATTTAGGTTTATCTGTGGTATGAGATATCTATAATATATTTTTCTATGTATCTTATAACAATGTTTTAATGACACATGTATTTATTATTGATCTTGATGGCACCATTGTAGGTGATGTATGTTTCCAGATTGCTATGTTCAATATTTTTAAATTTCTAAAAAAATTGAGTATTACGCCAAGCGTAAAGATCCAAGACATTACTAAATGTTACAACCCTAAGAGTGGATTAGTCCGCCCATTCTTCGGTGATTTCGTAAGGTATATAAGGAACAGGTATAAAAACAAGGTATATATTTTTATATACACTGCTAGTGATCACAACTGGGCTCTTAAAGAAGTATCTATCATTGAGAATGAACATGATATAAAATTTGATCGTCCTATTTTTACTAGGAAACATCTAAAAAACAACAAAAAGTCTATTGATCATATAAAGAATAAGATAAAGTCTGTGATTGGGAAAGATATATCCCATTCACGTTTAACTATTATTGATAATAATCCTGATGTATATATGGATCATAAGGAATTTTTAATAGAATGTAGTGACTACAACTTTAAATACTTCTATGACTTGTGGAAAATCATTCCACAAAGCTCACTAGGAACAAAAAAGGATCCCTCGCCACTTTTAATACTCGCACAACAATATTTGAAATGTAACCTTTTAAATCCTATTTGTTCTAATATAGTAAATAAAAATCATTCTAGCAATGATTTAGAGAAAATGGCGAAATGCCATGAATGGTTCTATAAAAAACTGAAAGAAATACATAAACATAACCAGAATTTTTTCAAGGATGATTTCTGGTTATGTTTAAAACAAAAGGAGATAAATCAGGTTTAGTTTTAGGTTTAGGTTTAGGTTTCATAAATCCACATCGTAAAATATCTTCTTGATTAGATCATCTTGTAGATCATGTAAGGTCAATAATACTTTTATTTTTTTGAAAATATATTGTATGAGATTATCTAATGATCTCTCTTCCACAAATATTCCGTTACGGCGTTTTCTTATCCACCATTTATCACTCTTACTATACCTAATATAATCCCTCATCTCTATCAGCTTAGTTTGTGTGTCATTACTTATCACCTTATCAATATTATCACTCACTTCACTGTTCTTATCATTGACAGCCACAATAATCCCTTCATTTGTTTTAACTGTGCCAGTGATATCTATCTTATTAGTATGTTCGTCTATGTGGCATCTCTTACATAAAGGTAAGAGATTACCTTTAAAATTTTTACTCTTATTTTGATCATCATGATCTTTTTGATAGTTTATATGATGTGTATCATCTGCTCTATTGCCACATATAAAACATTTATCCATAAACACTTTTGAGTTGTAATTACTCTTTCTTGTTGAAATTATCATCTTCTCCTCGTTTATCAGTTCTTTCTTTACATCACAAGCCATTTTTATGAAGTCCAATGGCATCCTTAAACACCTACATACATCTATACCATACACTGGATCACCTGATCCTTCTTTCAGTGTTCTGTTATAGATTATCTTGTTATTCTCAAAATTTATCTCTAAATGACCCACAAATATATATCTGGGAACTAATTCTTTTATTATAGAGATATCTACCAGTTCGTGAAGATGCGTGGCGAATATAAATGAAGAACATTTATCTACTAATTTCTTTAATGTTGCACAAACAATTGATATTGCTGATACACTCTCTGTACCAGAACAAACCTCATCTCCTAATACCAAACTGTGTTCATCCGCTCTTAAAATAATGTTCCTAAGCTCATTTATCTCAACTTCAAATGTGCTTAATCCACGAAATATGTTATCTCTTCCAGTGATCCTAGTCATAAGATTATGATAAGGTTCAAATGTCATCTCTTTTGCGAATACAAAAGATCCAGATTGTGCTAAGAGAATATTTATGCCTACCGCTTTCATTAGTGAGCTCTTTCCACTACTGTTTATCCCATACAATAGCATACCATTATGTTCGTCATACCCTAATGATACATCATTCTCTACACATGTGGATGTTCTCTCAATAATAGGATGCCTTAATCCCTTTATTGATAGTGAAGATGGTGATGATGATGTATATGTCAAGACCGGTTTGGTAAGGTTCCATTCAACAGTGTTTCTAGCAAAACATGTATTTATGTCAATCTCTGCCACATCTTTTACAATATTGATAAGATCATATATGTGATTATTCACGAATGAAGATAGATAATCTTTATACAAAATTGTATTCTTTTCTTTGATCTTCTCTTCCATCAAATATATATTCTTCGAATTTTTATCTATATTATCATTTGTTAAAAGAACATTCCCTTGTTTCTTTGATGGTTTCATAGTAAATTCACTCATTATGGTTTTATTGATACTAACCGCTTTATCATATCGCTTCTTTGTCATAGTAATAATATGATCATCGCCTGAAGTATCTGTTCTACATAGAGTGGCATCATTTGTTTTACCGATTGCTGATATCATTTCAGCAATATTTTCTAACTCTTGAATACTATGACAACGTTGTTGCACGTATTGATCCATTGTTTCACAAAACCCCTTTTCAAATAACGATACTGTCGCATCTTTAATATTGTTGATCTTAGAGAGGTTATCTATAGATAAACTTGTTAAGATATCTTGTATTTGCTGAATATATTCTGTGTTTTTTCCTAGAATATTATAAAGCTTCTTTATTTCATTCACACATTCTATCAATGATATCCAATCACTAGATGATGCTTTATCCATAACAATTTTTCTATGAATTTTTTCAATATCTGTAATGTTTTTGAGGTGTTCTAGGGTTGTCATCCATAGATTATCCTCCATGTATGCTTCTACTTGACTATACCTATACCTTATCTCGTCTGGATCAGAAAGAGGATTGATCAATCTATCATACAAAGTTCTCTTTCCAAACGCAGTTGAGCATCTGTTTATAATCTTTACAACACTGTTGTCACGCTTTTCCCACGAAATATAGTTCAGTTGTATGGCACCATCTGTATGAATGTTTAGATATCTTGAAGAATTGTGTTGTATTACAGGAAGATCAAGAAACGTTATAGCACGAGAATTATGATCTTTTACAAACTGTAATGAACAACACAAACTAGTGGCTACCGATGAACCTTCAATGATTCCAATGGAAGGTGCCACATTTACTCTATTGAATATCTTTAAGAAAGTTTCTTGTTGATAGATAGGATTACTTAGATTGTCTAAATACTCCATTTTATCCCAGTTATTGTAATGATATACCGCACAACATCTGGTTGATTTCATTATTTTCATAAGATTATCGCCAAAGTGTTTATCTGGATCAATAATCAATGCTTCAATAGGGTTAAAGCTTAGCATTATTCTACATAATTGATCTAGAGCTCTTTCTGGATCATCTCTGTTGTTCTTCTCCTCAAATAGGAATGATTTTCCAGTGGAAATATCTATAATAGTAATACCCAATTCTCCCTCTTTTGCCACAACTGTTATAAGATAATTAGAGTTATCATCCAATGTGTTGATACCTGGAGATAATATCTCGGTTACATCCCTCTCTTTATGATTTATACCGTCTCCTATCTGCTCAACGAGTACAAGTGTATATCCACAATCTAATAGTTTTTTAATATGTTTCTCTTTTGTTGATCTATCGCAATTGAAGCCAGTCATATAAATACCACACTTTATTCCTATTTTCATATCCAGTTCAAGTGATATTTTATAGATATCAACTTCATCATTCTTATTGCTATATATCTCAAAAAACTGACCGACTTGCATCAATACTAGAACGTGCTCACCATAAATAGATTTATATTTTCTAGTATATTTCAGATATTGATGATACATCTCTCCTCCATTTCCAATATTTCCAATATTCCCAGTATTCCCAACTTCCATTTCAAAAAAAAAATAAAATTTAGAAAGAGTTCTATATTTAGAATATAACATATATTCCTTATATATACAAAGAAAGTTGAGAAAAGTGAAAAAAAAAATGATATAAAAATGATATAAAAATGATATAAAAATGTATCAAGATTTAAGTAAGATAATACATTTCAAATCATCCAAGTTATGTTCAAGATTGATCTTTCAAAAAAACCAATTGTGTTGATAGATTGTAGTTATTATATATTCTACCGGTATAACGCTACTGAGAAATGGATGTCTTATAAACTACAAAGAAAACCTATATTAAAAACGATTGGAGATATAAATTTGCTAGATAATACTGATATAAACCCGATAACATTAAATATTGATGATCATGATGGATACGAAGATGATGACAGCAGAGAATTTCTTATTAGTTTTCAAAAACATTTCCATAAAGATTTACAAAAAATAAAGAAAGCTTTCTCTGACAATATATTTATGTGTGTTGATTGCTTGAGAGATGATATATGGCGCAAGAAACTGTTCCCTGAATACAAAAACAACAGAAAACGTAAAGATGATTTCAATAGGGACATTTTTGATCAATTCAAAAACAACATCAATAAAACAATTACACAGATTAGTCATTCTTCATTAGAAAGTGATGATATAGTTGCGATTATTCACAAAACGATTCGTTCAAAAAGCAAAGATACACCTATTGTGATCATAACAAATGACAATGATTATCTCCAATTAAGTGACAGTAACACTAGAATTGTCAGTATGTCAACAGATACAAAAACGAATAAAAAATTTGGTGATATTAGAAGTAAATGTAAAGATCCAATTGAAACACAACTTGTTCGTAAAATAGTGAAAGGTGATCCATCAGACAATATACGTAAAATAGGAATACCTAAATTAACAAAAGAAATTGTTGATTATGTTGTAGATATGACAGAAGATGAACGTATATTATATATGAAAAAAAACAATACATTAGACAAATATTTGTTTAACAAAACATTAATTAGCTTTGATGAAATACCCTCACATCTTGTAGAAGAATTACGGTCAAGACTTATATTGTGTTAATATTTCCAATATAATTATATAGTGTAAATTTTTACACTTTTGTGAAAAAATGATATAAGGAATTATTATATACATACAATATTAATTATTACCTCTCTCACATATAACCCAATACACATTACCCAATACACAATACACAATACACAATATACAATACACAATACACATCACACTTTACACATTACACACAATATGACTGATGTATATTCAATACAACACATTCACGAAATGAAGTATTCTTTCTCTCCTAAGAAGAACATTACTATGAATGAAGAAATAAATAAGGTGTGTCATATATGTAATTCAAGAGATATAATCCAGGACGATACTCTTTTGACATGTATTCATTGTTCTTGTATTATTGGATCTGTTATTGATCAAACACAGGAATGGCGTAATTATCAGGATGAAAAGAGTTCAAAAGGAACTTCTAGTGATCCATCACGTTGTGGAATGCCTACTAATTTCTTATTACCAAAATCCTCCTTAGGATCAGTTGCGAAGGGTTGTTCAAGGGATATGATGATAGTAAAACGTTTAGAAACTTGGAATATGATGCCATATAATGAAAGAAAATTGTTGTGTGTTTTTGAAAAGTTTATGACTTCTACAAATAATAATGGAATACCTATGAAAGTTATTCAAGATGCGAAATATATGTATAAACAAGCTTCAAATAAAAAGATTTCACGTGGAGAAAATAGCTCAGGTCTTATAGCTTCGTGTATATATCACGCTTGTATAATCAATAATGTTCCTAGAAGTATGAAGGAAATTTCAGAAATGTTCAATATAGATAGCACAGTTTTGACAAAAGGGAATGCAAGATTTCAAAAACTTATTCCTATGAATATGCCATCTTCATCGGCAAAGGATTTTGTTTCAAGATTTGGATCACAACTAGATTTATCCATGAATGATATAATTTTCTGTAAAAAGTTCGTTGAGTTCTTAGAAGAAGAAGAAATTATTACAGACAATTCACCTACTACCTCCGCGGCGGGTTCTATTGCTTATTTCTGTCTCTACCACGGCATTAAGAATATCTTGAAGAAAGATATATCTACTGTGTGTTCAGTGAGTGAGGTAACTATCAATAATAGTATTAAAACGATCAATAAGTATAAAGAAGATATTGAAGATTTTTTTGAAAATCAAAAAATAGAAAAATAGAATATAATTTATCCATAGCACTTTTTCAATTATTTTTGTTTATATATTAAGTAATATATATTATGGAAAAAGATCAACTAAAACGTATTATAAATTACTGTGAATTATCATATAAACATCCTAGTGATGTTGATATAAACGCCTTTATTTTCTTAGAAGACAAAAAGACAGACGCACAATGCTATATTTTTTATGATTATCAAACAGCATATATAACCTTCCGTGGAACATCTTCCTTGAAAGATTGGATGGCAGATTTGAAATGTTCCACAGTTTCACCAGATATTTACAAAGATGTTAGGATACAGGTTCATAGTGGTTTTTATGATCAATATGCTTCATTAAGGAAAGATATTATACTAAAAATACTCCATCTTCAATATATGTATAAAATTTACAATTTTGTTATATGTGGTCATTCATTAGGCGGTGCTTTAACTACACTTTGTGCCCTTGACTTAATTATGAACGACTATTTGTATGATCCAATTGTGGTTACAATAGGTGCTCCTAGGGTAGGTAATACAGCTTTTGCGAATCAATATAAACAAAATATAAAGAACTCTTTCCGTTTGACAAATATCAATGATCCTATACCTTATTTCCCCCTAACATTTCGTTTTCATCACCCTCATAAATCACTTTGTTATGAAAAAGGTATTATTGTACATAAGAAAAGAATGCGTGGATTTTTAACAAGACTTTTGGCTATATTTAAGAATGTTCGTTTTCATTCAGCAATATCTAACCATTCACTAGATAAATACGTTGATAATTTTGTATGATTATTATTATAATAAGAAAATCAATACAATGAATACTAATTTTTATATTGTGTTATTTCTAATTGTTGTAGCACTTATCTTGATATTTAGCACACCTAAACCATATGTATCTAATGATAAGAAGGCATCAAAGAAAGTTTCTTTTGCAAAAGAAGACGATGTAAGGATTACTCCCACATCAAACAACTTTCCTCAAACAAAATTTAGCAATGACATAAAGATCAATAAAGAAACAAATCAAACACCCACTATGGATCTTGATCAAGTTTATAAATCCACGCAGGCAACTAGAATCGTCCCGATGGATGATCCATATTCTAAACCTATGTCTCAAACAAGAACTAGATTTATGAATGAAAAACAAGAAATGATTGGCTCAGGTCATTCACCCTTTGCATAAATACATACATAAGAGTTTAGTATATATATATATATACAATATATACGAAGTAAATATGCATCTGGGTAGTATATCATTCTGTGATCGTATAGGATATAATATCAAAAGCAACGAAGTGAAAAAGAATATATTAGATGCTCTTGAAACAAAGTTTTTAATTAAAATAATACAGAAGCATTATTTTAAGGTTGAAGGTGATGTGTCTATGAAACATATTACAGCAACACCACACTCTGTTACCATAAGAACAAACGGTAACCCTTACCTTTTATACTATACCACATATGATGGAACACCTATTATGTATTTCATAGATAAGAAGATACACCCGAGTTATCAACTACCACGCATAATTATTGGTAGAGGGCAGTTTGATGAAGAGTTGTTTAAAGACACTCTATTAGATGGAGAGATGGTAAAGTTGAATGATAACAGATGGTGTTTTATGATCAATGATATCATTGCATATAAAGGGATGCATTTAATCAAGAAGACACTACCTGATAGACTAAACATAATCTACAATCTATTAGAGACAGAATATACACAAGATACAAATATGGATGTATGTATGTATCGCGTAAAACAATACTTCAACCTATGTGTGGATACACTAGAAAAAATAAAATTTATCAAATATCCATTCACAATCCGTGGTATTTATTTTTGGGCTTATAATCTCAAATATAAACCAAAATTGATAAATATAGATGATAGTGTTATTAAAGACGTCAATGTGAAAATTAAAGAACAACCTGATTTCAATATAAGTATTTCTAAAAGAGAACTTCTCTTGACAAAAACAGATACCCCTGATATATATAATGTATCGAATGATAGAGGCAATGATCTAGGAATTGCGTGTGTTCAAAGCCTAAGTTTGAGCTTATGGCTTAGAGAGATATTTAAGAAATCAACAGTGGCAAATAGTTCTAAACGGTTTTTATGCGTTTGGAATGAAAAATGGTCTAAATGGGTTCCAGAAGATCATCTAAAAGATTAGATATAAGTGATTGACAATGATCAATATCAGCGTTTTTACTGTGTCTATAATGAATATAGACTGATTGATGTCCATCCGTATTCATTTTGATCACTAGATGAATACGATTATTGATCTTATACTCTTCTAATGAATATTCCTGTTTAGCATCTAGGTTTTTTGTCGATGGAAACATATAGAATGGAACCTTTACTTCTTCACAAGAATGGATCAAACAAGTATTCGATATAGACAGACATATATCGTTTAGATATGTTTTCATACATATCTGGTTATCTGTTTCTAATTCATACCTGTATGACATATTCTTATACATATAAGAAACATATCTCTTTATAGGAGTAAACTTGAACTTATTTTTTATCGCTTTTATTTTATGATACGGTATTATTGTGGAAATGCTTTTATTATGATTTTTATCATATTGATCTAAATTGTTAATAAGATATATGTAAAAATGAGTATTATCTGTATGTTCATTATGAATGTTTAACATCACTATTCATTATATAGAATGAAATGCTTATATCTTTTACATTTCTTACATTTCTTACTTGTTATTTCGCAACATTCTTTGGGATATGCTGAGAAATAAACTTTTGAAGCTGAAAGAAATTTACTTTTTCATTATTTGGAACTTTTAATAATTTTTTTAACTTGTTATCAGGGATAATCTCTTTTCTAGCAGATGGGTTTTGTAGATTATTAGCCTTTATATACTCAATAATAGAGTTTGTTACATCAAGACGTGATTGTAATTCTTCCATATCTGGTTTCTTATAGAACTCTTTCATAAAAGTTAACATTTCATCACTAATCTTGGTGGGCTTCCTAAAACCTGTTTTATTATTCTTTGCTTTTGCCTTCTTTTCGCGATCTTTCTTCATCAACTTTTCCATTTTCTCTACTTCCTTGAAATATGGCTTGAACATTGTTTGTATATCTTTGAGATCATCTTTAAACTTCTTAGCCATAGTAGAGAATTTGGCATTTAATTGTTTTTCAATACTCTTTGAAAGACTAATAGGTTTGTCGGTATCAATTTCTTGTTTATCAGGTTTCATATTGGGATTAACTTCGGAATTATCTTTGCTCTTACCCTTACCTTTATTTTCATCCTTACCCTTAGTTTCACCCTTAGTTTCACCCTTAGTTTTAGGCATTGTAATAAAGTTTAGTATGGTTATATAATTGTTTTTGTTTTTATCAAAGTTTTTTTATTAACTCAATAAACCGCATATACTCTTCTTCACTAAATAAATCCATATCTTCTTTTGTTGGTAATCTAGGTTTTATATGACAAAGTATGCGATTTCCTTCAACATTTTTCTCTTTTAATTCCACCGTTTTTTTACTAAATGCTGGGATAGTAATATCGTATTCCTTCCCATACATTTTAAATGTTCTATGTGATCCTTTCAAATATTCATAGATATTGATCAATACGTTTATATGTATATCAATTGATCCATTGTTGTTCTCAATGTATTTTATACCCTCACTAGGAAGCAACTTAAATATAATCAAAAACTCGTGGGTTATACCGTGTATTTCTTGAAATACGGTTGTTTTAGGATATTTTTCACAAGATACAATGAATGATAGGTCTTTAATTGAACACTTTTTCTTAACACCTCTTATGATCTCTCCGTAAGAACATTGAATATTAACAGTATGGTTTGTGTTGAGATTAGATTGATAGTAATCAAACATTTTAGAGGCTAGATCAGAAACAGTGCTAGCAAACATATCCATATATTGAAAGTCTATATCGTCTTCGCAAAAATCAAACTTACCATTTAGTATTGCTTGATACGCCCCAGTTGCCTTCCTAAAAACCTCTTCACGCTCTTTCTTCTCTTCATCGGTTAGATCTTGATGTTGAACCTTGTCTGGGTGATTTTGTAATGCTATCTTTCTATATGCCTTCTTAACATCCTCTATATCAGCCCCATGCGAAAGCCCTAAAATCTTATAGCAATCCATTTTGTATGTATGTATGTGTATGTATGTATTCTATATAAGCAACGGATAGATAAGTTTATTATATGGAGACGAATATACTCTACTATGGTAATAATATTAAGATCAATGATATTATCATAAAAGAACAAGGAAGAAAACGAAAACAATACAACGGTGGGATAATATATTGGGAAACTAAAACAAGCTTTATATTTCAATCATCACCATCAACCACTGTTATAGAAACTATAAAGAAGCTAATCTCTACATACAATGTAGTTAACAATAGACATATTGTTCTCATTTTGAATATTGATAAGATGGGTCAAGAAAACTCAAGAGCGTTAAGAGTAATATTAGAAAAGTTCTATAAAACTACTCGTTTCATAGCCACTACATTACATATTACTGCTATTGATCAAACTATCAAAAGCAGGTTTCATTTAAAAAGAGTTGAGTGTGAAAAACAGAACTTATTATTCAAGAACATCATTTATAAAAAAGAATGGAAGTCTATTCAATCTGTGGCAGATATTAAAAATATTGCTGTTCGTATTAAAGAACACACTATTGCTGATATCGCTAAAAGCATTTTAAATATGATACCAAATGAAGATAACCGTAGAGATTTTATCGGAAAAGCTGTAAGGATAGAGGAACGCTACCATTATGTGTGTAAAAATGAAATAGACAAATTATGTTTTATAGAACTACTACTGGTTGAAGGAAGTTTGCAGAAAATTGTAAAAAAATGAAACTTGTCTTCGTTAAGATAGGGTATTCTATACCCGCATAAAGATGGGCTTTCATAAACGTGTTGATCAATATTTTGAAAAACTTTTGAAAGCAAAAACAGTTCCAAACAATGAAGACATTGAAAATATCAAAAAATCCGTCCATACACTTTATGATTGGTCAATGTATAAAGATGTCCCTACTGATAAATCTTCTAATTCAATTATTCATAATGAAGATGGAACTTTGATCAATCAAACACATCTATGCTTCAAAAACCATATTAAACAATATATTAACAATCAAAATTTAGATCTTGATAAAGGAATAATAGAAGCTTTGAGTAATAACATTGCTCGCATACACGAAAAAACATATCAAAAAAAATTAAATACTCTTGCTAAAAGATTTCTTTATATAGAAGGGATTGATGGGATTGATGGGATTGAAAGGATTGATGGGATTGATGGGATTGAAAGGATTGAAGATGATGATATAGAAAGAATGGTTACTAAGGAGTAAATCATCTAAGTATAGAATAATAAGTATTGAATAAAATGAATATTGGTAAAGTGATCACCTTGACATATGTATATATTATCATATATTTTGTGTTGAGTGTTCTCTTTTACCTCTACTATATTGTGAAACCTAATAGCATAGCACCAGGATTTGTCCCACCGCTTTATGAAAATGTTCTTTTAAGGGTTCATTTCTATCTAGGTTTGGTTCTATTTCAGGTATTTGTTGTTTTGACTGTTGTTTTAATAATTCTTTGGCTTATTTATTGGATCTTGAAGAAAACACCAGTTCTTAACTGGTTCTCTCTCCACTGTAAGATATTCCCATTTCCAGAACTGGCAAAAGCTGGTATCTTTGGGTTATTTGATAAGATTTTTGAAAAAATATCTTCACCATCAACCAGTTTTACTGAATACACAAATGTTCTAGGTGGATTCGCAAAAGAACAACTCATTTCACACTTTGAAAGCAACAACCCAGAAATAGCAAAGGTATTGCGTGAATTACCTGATCCAGATAAAGATGATATGGTAAAAGCGGATTGTGGTGGAAATAAGAAGAAAAGGAAAAAAGATGATATGGAAGAAAAAATAAGAAAAGCACAAGAAAACTCAACATACAAAAAAGTTGATGAGCTAATAAATCAAAAAACAGCACAGTGTATTTCACGTAGAAATATTCCTATCACTCCTGATATGTCATTTATAGATGTTGAAAAAACAAAATATCAAAACTATGTAGGTAAGATACAATGCTATGGTGATGCCCTACAATATCAACTACAAAACCAAATGACCACTTTTGAAAGTGGTTGAAGTATGATCTTGTAATGGCTGGATCAGTCGCTAAAAAAGAATGTTAGTTTATCTGTAAGTATGACAAGTCTAAATGATATATCTAAAATCCTATTACACAAGGGTGGCCCGAATAATACCCCTCAATACGAGTATATAGTATTAGCGTTGATGATCTCCATCTTAGTGATCATTATCATAGTTGCTATTTTATGGCAAAGTATCAATAACAGTGTAAAGTCATCCGCTAGATGCACTAATATGACATCTATGTATAAGCGTGATAAAGATATCGTTGTATATGCGAAGGATCGCTATGATAATCCGATGTATAAAATTACTTACAATCTGCAAAAGAGATCTAATAAACTACAATGCGCTTGTAAAGAAGGATCCGTTGCTAATACATTTAAGAATGTATCTGTTTATGATATCAAATCTCATAAGTCTGTTGAAAAAGACTTACCTTGTAATTGTGAAGAAACATTTGATGCGGTTGATGCAATAAACACATATTACTATGGAGAACCCGGGCTGGTCCGTTATATGGCTACTGGGGATAAGAGTGTATTTGATCCCGCCTATATTGAATGATAAAGTAAAGTAATATCAAATAATGTTCTCCATTTCTTCTCTAAGTGATATACGTTTGTGTTCATTTAAGGTAGGGTAGTCTATATCAAACATAATGAAAAGATCACCTCTACCATCAGTTCCCTCTATTGGAAGTCCTTTCTTTTGAAAAGGATATCTAAAATTAGGCTTGATAATACCGAAAACATTTCCTGTATCTATCTGGATACTATCAATACCTAAGATATCTATATCAAGTGTCTTACCACATACAGCATCTATAAAGGATACTCTATTTCTATACACTAAGTTATTGTTCTCGCGTGCGAAGGTGTTATGATCACGCACCTTAATGATAAAGATTAGATCACCTGCTATATGTCTATGATGTTTAGGTTGTTCTCCATTTCCTTTTAGAGTTATTCTATGATTGTTAGATATACCCTTAGGTATATCTAATTTTACATTGAGTTCCTTTTCCTGTTTTATTTCACTCTCTTTGAGATTACCTTTAATAATGATACCCTCCCCAATACAAACATCGCATTTGATCGTTGTCATATGGGTTACATTTCCCATCCTCTTCACATTCTGAACCTGTCCAGACCCATAACACTTATGACAATCAACATAACAATCTTCCTTATATACCTTGTTCTTAATCTTGAATGTTTTAATAACACCTTTCGCCACATCTTCTAGATTGATCGCGAGTTCGTGTGTGATATCATTACATCTATGTTGTTTCGGTTTAGGTGGTTGATTGTTCCTAAAAGCCTGTGGTTGTCGATTACTAAAGAAGTGATTGAAGATATCGTGAGGGTTCATATGTGCTCCTCGGTTTCCACCACCATTCTGTAAGCTTCCATTGCGATCATAATCTCTCTTCTTGTTTGGATCACTTAATATATTGTAAGCATTGCTAATCTCCTGAAACTTCTTCTCATCTCCACCTTTGTCTGGATGATTAGTTAATGCTAGTTTTTTATAAGCACGTTTGATATCTGCTAATGATGCTTCTCTATTTACTCCCAATGTAGAGTAGAGTTCATATGGCATCTCTTACCGAAGAAGATTGTGGATCTTCTGGTAATGTTGTTCAATCAATATATCTTTTTCTTGTATATTTCTTAACCTAGCTTCTTCTAATTGTGCCTGCTTATACTCTTTTTTAGCGATCCTTTTATGTTCTTTCTCTGTAAGTGGTGTATTCATAAGTGTATCACTGTATTGCTGATATTCCTTTTCATTCCTAAAATTACGCCTAAAACTGTCGGCTGGTGCTCTTAGGCTCTCTTCCTTATATGCTTTCATATAATCGGTGTATTCTATATTCCTATTGTTCCCACTAAAATCATTCGTTTGTTCCCCTATTATACTATATGTCATTCCACGGAGACCGTAATACATCGGTTCAGGTTCTTTATACTTTACAACGGCATTTGAAGGTTTCACATATTGTTCAAACGTTTTGTTAAATGTTTTATTCGATATCTTGTTGTCTTTAAAGATCCTTTTCACATCAACGTCATCTCTATTTGTTGTCGATGCTACCATCTTATCACCATAGCCAAAATCATTGTCATCATCTAACCTATTCTCTTCAAACACTCTGTTAAACTTGTTTATAAATGTTTCATTATTATCTGTCTTGAACCTTACAGGTTTTTTCTTAGAACCATTGTGATCACGATCTCTATCACGATCTCTATCACGATCTCTCTCATACTCTTTTTTCATTTCGTGATGAGATTTTTGTGATTGTCTTAATTGTAGTTCTTTTGCTAACTTTTTGAAACTTTCTGTAATAAAATTGAAAAACTCTTTATTGCCAGTGGGTTTATCTGGATGATGTATGAGTGCTAGCCGTTTATACTGTGATTTCAATTGTTCCCATTGATAATCACGTTTATTGATTGAAAACAACTTGTATATATCAATTGTATTAGTGTTCATAATCTATTTACTTTCTATATGATATGATAAGGTATTCCGCTATATGTAAAGATATACCAAAAAAATGATGTAAAAATTGTATGCTTTTCAAATAAGAGATTAATATAGAAAGGTAAAATATGCCACAAACTATTAAAGATATAGTTGAACTCTTAGAAACATATGATCATCACTATCATACTCTCGGTGAGCCATTAGTAACAGATGAAGAATATGATAAGATCAAAGATAGTCTTCGCGCTAAAAATCCTAAACATCCATACTTTAAACGTGTGGGTGCTGATATAGATAACTCAGTGGCACTCCCATATTATATGGGATCCCTTGATAAGATTAAAGATGATCAAAAAGTTATTGATAGATGGACTAAAAAATATAAAGTTCTTCCTTATGTTATCTCTGACAAACTGGACGGTATATCTTGTATGGTGTTGTATACTAAAGATACAGGTGGTGAAAATACTGTGCGATTGATGACACGTGGAAACGGAACACACGGTAAAGATATTACGTATATTAAAGATCTAATCCAAGGGATACCTATCATTCCTATTGATAGTTCGGTGATTGCTGTTCGAGGAGAACTTATTATGAGAAAGATGGACTTCAAACCAGAATATGGAAGCAACCCACGAAATGTTGTTGCTGGATTAGTGAATGCGAAAACTCTCAAAAAAGACTTATTGAAATATGTGAGATTTGTGGCGTATTCTGTTGTGGAACCGCGTAGGATGAGTATGAACGAACAGATATCCTGGATGCGAATGCGTGGATTTGAGGTTGTTCATAGTGTAAATACGGATACACTTACTGTATCGAGTTTGTGTAATATTCTGAAATCACGTCGTGATAAAGGTTTGTATGAAGTGGATGGTATTGTTGCAACAGACAACGACCCTTCACATTCTCCACCTAATGATGAGAACCCTAAATACGCTTTCGCATTCAAGAGTATCACTACACACGAAACAAAGGATGTGGTTGTGTCAAATGTAGAATGGAATGTGAGTAAGGCGGGATATCTTAAACCACGGGTACTATTTGATCCTGTTGATCTTGATGGTGTGCAGATTAGTGTAGCTACTGGTCACAATGCTAAGTTTATCAAAGACAGTGAAATAGGTGAAGGAGCTGTGATCACTATCATCCGTAGCGGTGGGGTTATTCCTAAGATTATTGGTGTAGTTAAAGGAAGTAAGAAGAACTCTTTCCCACCCACAGACACTTTCACGTGGAATAAAACAAATGTAGATATTATCTCAGCCACATCAGCCACATCACCCACATCTACTTCCTCTAAAAATCCAAATATTGCTATTAAAGAACTAACATTTATGTTTAAAAGTTTAGATATCAAAAATATTGCTGAAAAAACCGTTAGGCGACTTTATGAAGGTGGTTATAAATCGGTCTTTGATTTGTTAAACGTAAAAGATCCATCTTTGTTGTGTTCTATTGATGGTATTAGCACAAAAACAGCTGACAATATCATAAACGAAGTTAAGAAGATACCTGATAGATCTTTGCTTGATATTATGGTAGCATCGAATATGTTTGGTAGAGGAATGGGTGAGAGGAAGATAAAATTAATCCTTAATAACATTCCTGATCCTGTATCAAATACAATTATTACAAAAGATATGTTAAAGGCGATTGATGGTATTGGTGAAGAGAACGCAAAATGTTTCTTAGAAGGTCTTGAAATGTTTAAGGTATTCTATCATAAGATACGTGAGTATTCTACAGCATCCCCAGCAAAAAACACAACATTACCAGAAAAATCTACAAACAATACAAAAAATAAAAAGTTTAATGACTTATTTGTAGTTTTCTCAGGATTTCGTAATGCGGAATGGAAACAAATCATTGAGGAAGGTGGTGGAGAGGTTCAATCTGGTATCAATAAAAACACAACATTAGTAGTTGGTGATGGAGAAACATTGAAAATAAAAGCAGCAAAAGAGAAGGGAATAGATGTACTATATGTTGAGGATTTTAAGAAAATTGTAATTAGATAAATAGGTAAATAGAATAAATAGAATGTTAAGATTTGATCACTACTTTTCATATTGGATTTTAGTGTGGTTAATCGTCTATATTTTACTACAAGGGAAGATTACACCACTGTTTTATTCATTTATATTTGCGTTAATAGGTCATATATGTATTCTTCTATACACATATTATGTATCTAAACAAACCTACAATCAATACAGAACATTAGTTTTATCTCATTTAGTGATTATAGCTTTCATGAAGTTAATACCTATTGCATATATGTATTATTTTATCAAAAACATTTCTTTCTCTAATGAATTACCTATTTGTATATCTCTGTTTTTATTATATATTTTGTGGATGTTTTTACAAACAGATGTGATGTATAACTTGAGATATTTTTACAATAATGGGATAAACTTTTCTACTCCACTAATGTCATTATTTTATGAATGAATACAAAATAGCATAATCAGTGTAAATATGAAAGATAAATTCTTTAATAAAGTAGTTTCTATACCACAATTTACAGGTAAAACCGTTAACAAAATTTTTGAAAAAATGATTTGAATTTAGGATGTGATGTTTATCTTTTTTGAAAAAATGGAAGAATACAATAATTCAGTTCAAGGTGTATGTCTAATTAACAACTTACATTTGCCGATAGAACTCATTAAAAAGATACGTTATTATTGTAATTTTTCAGTAGATATTACAGGATATTCAAAAGATGATTTGCTGCGGATTATTACGAAAGATAATTCGGAAAGTTATAAACTGTATAATGAGAAAAATAAGCAAGAATTGATTAGGATTTTGTATAATAAAAAAATACATTTACAACCAACAAGAAAACAATGTAAAAATGTGCTAGGAACTATAATAAAACAGATTGTATCAATAAATGTTATAAGAGATATGTTCGTAACAAAGATTAAATATGGTATTGCTTCACATCAATTATCAATCTTTATTGGATATACATATAAATATTACGATTATTTGATATATGTTAAGCATGTTACAAATAAAAATGTGTTGTTAAGAATTGAAAAACAATTTCACGATCACACGAAATATGTGCATATCTGGTATAAACTTGATCATGTTGTATTCTTACATATTAACATTTTTTTGAAAGCAGAACATTTCAGACCAATAAAGTATCAGCAGTTGCAGGAATATATGAAACTTATTCAAAACTTTCATATAAGTGATGAAAAATATATAAATGAGAAATTTCTGTATGAATGTGCGAATGAAGGTCTAAGGCATATAGATTACTGTTTAGCAAAAAAAGGTAAAATTCTTTACACCGTTGAAACTTTAAAATGGGACAAAAAATGATATAAAGATATAACATTATATATAAATCAAAATGAGTGATGATGTTGATGTTAAGAAA
>MDTB01151284.1_pt1 | contig 23172 bp, 35 predicted proteins | sample 811161 | NCBI WGS metagenome assembly MDTB01 (sample SAMN05326650, study PRJNA326480) | marine metagenome | isolation source: seawater | place: Mediterranean Sea | collected 2009
TAAAGAATAAATAAAAAATCAATATTTTAAAAGAAAATTAATATTTAATATAAAGCTGTTTCAATCTCAGTAGTAAGACCTTGAGAAGATGGACTAGTCATTGAAGAATACCAATTAATAATTTCACCATCCTTACCAATTAAATATTTATGGAAATTCCACCTTGGTGTTCCTATTACCGAAACATTTGAAGAAATCCATTTATATAATGGATGAGCATCATTACCTCGTATTTTTAAAATTTCAGTCATTGGAAAATTAACTCCAAACCTAATCTCACAAAACTTTTTTACCTCTGAGTTTTCGTGCAACTCTTGATTAAAATCATTTGAAGGAACTCCTAATACAATAAGTCCATCATCTTTATATCTATCATAAAGCTTTTGTAATCCAGCATACTGTGGGGTAAAGCCACATTTAGATGCTGTGTTTACCAATAATACAACTTTATTTTTATAAGAGGATAAATCAATTTGGTCACCTTCTATCGATTTAATACTAAAATCATGAAAAGATTTATCACTTGCCTCAGATTTTTGTGAAAAAAACATAATTACGATTAAAAAAAGAATTTTATACATATTAAATATAAATAATAATTTTTATTGAAAAAAAAAGTTTTATTTTTATTATTATATAATGTATTCCTTTTTTTTTAAGTATTTTACATTATTTTTTCTTTTTTTTTTTATATCTTGTACTGGAGAAAGACTAGTTCCAACGAAAGGCCCAGACGGTGAACCTGGTACTGAATTAAACTTTGCACAATTTGATGATATTCCAATCCCAGTTAGTTCATCATTAAATCAAAAAGATTCTATTATAATTTCTAAGAGTAGTGGTTGGCTTGGCAGACTAGTTTTTGATTCAAATAAAAAACAACTTTGGATTTTTGATTTTTTCAGAAATGAATTACCAAAATTTGGATGGAAAAAACTTTCAGAAATCCGAGCCGATTCTAGTCTTCTTAATTATACAAATGAAAAAAGAATTGCATCAATACAAATTTTTTCGAATACTTTAATTGGTTCGACCGTTTCTATTAGTGTCACGGAAATGGATAATTAAATCAAATAATAACTAGCAAGACTTAAGAACATAAAAAAACCGAATATATCCGTCAACATAGTAACAAATGTTCCGGAAGCCAAAGCTGGATCAATCCCATATCTAGTTAGCATAATAGGTATAAATGTTCCAAAAAAGGAACCAAATACTAAATTCAAAAGTAAGGAAATTGAAATTACAATACTAATTTTAAAATCCTGGAACCATAAAAAAGTTAATAATCCTGATAATATTGCGAAGATTAAACCATTCATAATGCCAACTATAATTTCTTTACCAGTTGTTCTTATAGCGTTTGACCATGTTAGCTGTTTCATAGCTATAGCTCTAACTGCTGTAGTCAAAGATTGAGTTCCAGAACACCCCCCCATAGACGCAATTATTGGCATTAAAGCTGCTAGAATAGTCAGTTTCTGAATAGAATCTTCAAAATTTTTAATTACAAAAGATGCTATGAAAGCAGCAATAAGATTAAACATTAACCAAGTAAATCTTGCTTTTGTTACAGATATTACTGCATCATAAAAATTTTGATCTCCTACTCCACCTAATTTTAATAAATCTTCTTCTGCTTCATTATCTATAACGTCTACAATATCGTCAACATAAATTGATCCTTGAAGCTTATCTTGATTATCAACAACTGCAACTGAGGTAAGATTTCTTTTTCTAAAGAAATCTGCAACATCTTCTTGATCCATATCAATAGGAACACATGAGTGTTTAAATTTCATAATTTCAATAATTTTCATTGATCTCTTATTTGTTAAAATCTGACTTACAGAAACAGTGCCAATCAAGACATTACTTGAATCTGTTACGTATATATCAAAAAATATTTTCGGTAAATCTTTAGACTTTCTTAAAAAATCAATTACTTGACCAACATTTGCATCTTGAGAAATTTTGACCACCTCCAATTGCATTAATCTTCCTGCAGAATTTTCAGGGAATTTTAAATTTTCTTCAAAAAATTTTTTCTCTTTAGTTGATATTTTTGATAATAATTTTTTTCTTTTCTTTTCATCTAAACTCTCAATAATACTTACCGCATCATCTGAATTTAGTTCTCCAATCGCTTTTGAGAGAATGGAAAATTCAATTTCATTAATTATTTTTTCTAAAAAATTTGTTTCTAACTCAACTAAAATTTGACTATCAAAATTTTTTTTTAAAATTTTTAATAATCTCCTTCTGTTTAGGTCATTTAAAATTTGTAAATAAGCTGCAATTTCAGAAGAATGAAAATTTTGAATTCTTTTTTTAAGCTTTTTAGTGTTTTTTTTTTCTAATAGTTCAATAAATTCATTGACTATTTCAGGTTCTAAAAAATTTTTATTTTTTGATAAATTATCATTCATAATTAAAAAGTAAAAATAAACATCTCATACATAAAAAGTTTGGTGCGGTCGAGAAGACTCGAACTTCCACAGGTTATGCACCTACAACGACCTCAACGTTGCGCGTCTACCAGTTCCGCCACGACCGCAAAAGAAATTATTCAAACTCCATTATACTTTGATCTACCAATAGACTATCACCCTCCTGAGAGAAAATATCTTTTATTATCAATTCTTTTTCAGCTTTTATTATATTCTCCATCTTCATAGCTTCAATAACAGCTATTGACTCACCTTCTTGAACTTTTTGACCTTTTTTAACAAAAATTGAAACTAACAAACCAGGCATTGGAGACAATAAAAATTTAGATGTATCTATTTTTTTCCTCGGAATCATTAAAGAATTTAATTCTGCATGCCTATCTGATAAAACTATTATTTCAATTTTTAAGCTTTTATGACTGATAGTATATTTAGGTCCATTTCGTATAATTCCAAAATACAACAATTTATTTTCAATTAAAGCTGATAAAAGAGGAAATCCAATCTTCCAGTCACTTTTTAAATTAAAATACTTTTTATCAATAAAAATATCATAATTCTGATTGTAGTTATTAAAAGTTATCTTCGCTTTAGATTTTTTATCTTTAGAAATAACATTCCATTCGTTATCAGTCATTCTATTAAACCCCTTAACCTGATTTGAAATAGAAGCAGCTCTATTCATATATTTAAAATGAATAAAAAGAGCGACTGCAAAAATCTCATCATAATTTTTCATCCTAGTATTTACAGGATCAAATCCGTTACTATAATTTTCCTCAATAAATTTAGTTGAAATATCACCAGAAATAAAATCTTTATGTTGCAAAATATTAGATAAAAACTCTTTGTTTGTATTAACTCCATTAATTAAATATCTATCTAAAGCATTAATCATTAAATCTATAGCTGAAGTTCTATCTTTTCCATAAACGCATAATTTTGAAATCATAGGATCATAATACATACTTATTTCAGAGCCTTCTACTACTCCACTATCTATTCTTATTTTTTTACTTTTAGGCTCTATATATCTCGTGAGCCTTCCAATTGAGGGTAAAAAGTTTCTAGTTGAATCTTCTGCATATATTCTTGATTCAATAGCCCATCCTGAAAAAATTATATCACTTTGTTTTAAATGTAGCTTTTTACCGTAGGCGATAGAAATCATCAATTCAACTAAATCAACATTTGTAATTAATTCAGTCACTGGATGTTCTACTTGAAGTCTTGTGTTCATTTCTAAGAAATAAAAATTTTTATTTTTATCTACGACAAACTCAACAGTACCTGCAGAATAATAACCAACTGATTTAGCTAATTCTATAGCCTGTTTACTCATTTTATCTCTTAAATCTTGATCAACAAATATACTTGGAGCTTCTTCTATAACTTTTTGATGCCTTCTTTGAATTGTACATTCTCTCTCACCAAGATGAATTATATTGCCAAACTTATCCCCAAAAATTTGGATTTCTATATGTCTTGGTTTTTCTATAAATTTTTCTATAAATACTCTCTCATCACCAAAACTTGATTTAGCTTCGCTAATTGCAGAGTTGAAATTTTCCTCTAATTCTTTTTGATTATAAGCAACTCTCATTCCTTTACCACCTCCACCTGCAGATGCTTTTACAATAATAGGGTATCCAATAGATTTAGACTCAATAATCGCATCTTCTAAAGAATCTATAATATTCAAACCTCCAGGTACAACAGAAACACCAGAATTATGAGCAACCTTTTTAGACTCAATCTTATCTCCCATAATTGAAATTGCTTTTGAAGGTGGTCCAATAAAAACTTTTCCTATTTTATTAACTTCTTTACTAAATTTCACATTTTCAGATAAAAAACCATAGCCTGGATGTACAGCATCAACCTTAGATATTTTCATAGCATTAATAATTTTTTTAATATCTAAATAACTATCTACTGAAGAGTTTCCACCAATATTAATAAATTCATCTGCAAGAATGACGTGAGGTGCAGAAGAATCTATATCAGAACATATTGCTACAGTTTTTATTCCTAATTTTTTAGCTGAACTTATAATTCTACAAGCAATCTCACCTCGATTAGCAATTAAAATTTTTGAAAACATTTATTTTTACCTACAATGGAATGTTGTCATGTTTTTTCCAGGGATTTTGTAGCTTTTTATTTTTCAACATTTCCAGTGACCTACAAATTCTTTTTCTGGTTGTATGCGGGTTTATAACATCATCTATAAATCCTCTGCTTCCTGCAATAAATGGATTTGCAAATTTTTCTCTATATTCTGTAGTTTTCTTATCTATTTTTTTCTTATCTCCTAATTCACCTCTAAAAATTATTTCTACTGCACCCTTTGGTCCCATTACTGCTATTTCTGCATGTGGCCATGCGTAATTAACATCACCACGAAGATGTTTTGAACTCATTACATCATAAGCGCCACCATAGGCTTTTCTTGTAATTATCGTGATTTTTGGAACTGTTGCTTCAGCAAATGCAAATAATAATTTTGCCCCATGTTTTATTATGCCATTATATTCTTGTGATGTCCCAGGCAGAAAACCTGGAACATCAACAAAAGTTAAAATTGGAATATTAAAACAATCACAAAACCTAACAAACCTTGCAGCTTTTCTTGCAGAATTATTATCTAAACATCCAGCAAGAACCATTGGTTGATTAGCTACGATACCCACTGGCGAACCTGTCATTCTTGCAAAACCAGTTAATATATTACCCGCATACTCAGGTTGAAGCTCAAAAAAGTCTCTATCATCAACAACTTTTGTAATTAACTCTTTCATGTCATATGGTTTATTTGGATTATCAGGTACCAAACTATCTAATGACATTTCTATTCTATCTGCAGGATCCTCTGATTTTCTGAAAGGAGGTAGTTCTTTATTCGATGAAGGCAAAAAACCCATAAATCTTCTCAACTGAAATAAAGCTTCAATATCATTATCAAAAGCTAGATCTGCTACACCAGATTTTTTTGTATGTGTTGATGCTCCACCAAGTTCTTCATGACTAACCTCTTCATGCGTTACTGTTTTTACAACATCAGGACCAGTTACAAACATATATGAAGTATCTCTGACCATAAAAATAAAATCTGTCATAGCTGGACTATAAACTGCTCCTCCAGCACACGGACCCATTATTACAGAAATCTGGGGTATAACACCTGATGACAACACATTTCTTTGAAATACTTCAGCATATCCTGCAAGAGACGAAACTCCTTCCTGTATTCGAGCACCACCTGAATCATTTAAACCTATTACTGGAGCTCCAACTTGAAGGGCTTTGTCCATTATTTTAGATATTTTCAATGCATGAGACTCTGAAAGAGACCCGCCAAATACTGTAAAGTCCTGGCTAAATACAAAAGTTAATTTGCCATTAATAGTTCCATAACCCGTAACAACACCATCTCCAGGTATTTTTTGCTTATCCATGCCAAATTCTGAACACCTATGTTCCACAAACATATCCCATTCTTCAAAAGTTCCAGGGTCTAGCAAAACTTCAATTCTTTCGCGTGCGGTTAATTTTCCTTTACTATGCTGGCTATCTCTTCTTCTTTTTCCACCACCATCTACTGCTAATTTTCTTTTAAGATTTAGTTTTTTTAAAATTTCATTCATATTTAATTACAAAATAGTTCAAATTATTATTATATAAAATTTAATTTAAAAGTTTGAAAAAAATTACATAATTCTTTAATTTTTTTTTTTCCTCTAGATTAATCAACTTCTGATCATCTGTAATTTTCCATAATCTTTGTTGAAAATTATTTTCTAAATTACATAAAGTTTCAAACTTTGTAATTCCAAATTTTTTACTTATGAAAAAAAAACTCAAAATAACCGATTTACTGTGCTGCACAAGTTTATAAAATAACGATAGTGAAAAATTATCTAAATTTTTAAAAAAAATTAACAACCTTTTAGTTTTAAGTTTTGTTTGCATTCCCAAAGTATTATATATAACTTTTAATTTAAGTGAAAAAAAAGTTTCAAACTCTAAAATATACTTTCTATAGCTTTTATTCATAATTTTTTTCAGTTCTTCATTAACACTTGTACTGTAAAGTACATTATCAAAATGTATCATTTTTATTAGATATTTAATAATTTTTATTCTATCTTTATTAGATAAACCTGAAGCAAAATAAGATAAGGATGTTATAGGTGTTCTAACCTGATCAACAAACTTATTTTTTTTCAATTCCAATATAATATAATTCGCCATTTTTTCTGAATATACCCTAAAAGGTTTTTTATTCGCTAATAATACTAATTTATTATCTTTAACTATATTAAAGTAACCTGCTTTTTTCTTATATTCATAAATCATTAATTATTGGCCAACTATCAATTTCAGAAAAGGTATTTTCTGATATAGATTCAATTTTTAAGTTAAGTTCTTTCAAGTTTTTTAACATTATTAAAGGGATTTCCGATTTTAAAAAAAAATTTTCACCACTAATATCCCTAAACGATAAACTAAATGCATGAAGGCTAAATTTAAAATAATTGTCACCTTGAATTCCATATTTCTTATCACCAATAACGGGAATATTTATTTGTTGTAAATGTTTCCTAATTTGATGTTTTCTTCCAGTAATTGGCATTAAAATTAAAACTGAATTCTTAGTGTTGTAATCTAAAACTTTATAGTATGTTTTTGCATCAAAATACTTTTTATTAAAAAAAATTTTTTTATTGATTATTCCAAATTTCTTTTTTGGAACACCATTAACAATAGCAATATAATTTTTAACAACTTTTCTTTCTCTAAATATTTTTGTCATAAACTTTGCTGATTCTAATGTTCTTGCAACGATCAATAAACCGCTTGTTTCTCTATCTATTCTATGAACTAATTTAGGTTTTTTAGGATAATCAAATCTCAAAATATCAAGTAAAACATCGATATTAAATTTTATTTTAGTACCACCTTGTACTGCAATTCCACTTGGTTTGTTTAAAACAATAATATTACTATCCTTATATATTACCCATCTTAAAACATCATTTTTAATACTTGTAGAGAGATTGATTGTTTTTTCTCTTGAATTTTCTTTTATTAATATACTTGGTATTTTTAATTTATCTTCAACACTTAACTTATATGAGTTTTTAATCCTTCGTCCATTAACTCTGATAGCACCTTTTCTTATCAATTTACAAAATAATGGAAATGAAGCTTTTGGAAAATTTTTTTTTAACCAATAATCCAATCTTGTACCTTCAAAATCTTTGTTTACAGTTTTATATAAACAATCATAAGAAGACATTAGATTATTTTATTTTTTTTGATTCTTTTTCTAAAGTATTATCTTTTGACTTAACTTCTTTCTTATTATCAGATTTAGTTTTAGTATCTAATTCTTTTTCTGAAACTTGACTTTTTAATTCTTGATTATTCTGATCCTGTTGTTTCAATTCTTCTTTAACTCTCTCTTTATCAATCAAACCTTTAGCATTTATATCTCTTTCCACAAATTCTATAATAGCCATTGGAGAAGAGTCTCCATATCTAAATCCAGCTTTTAAGACTCTTGTGTAACCACCGTTTCTTTTTGAATATCTTTTTGAGAGTATATTAAAAACTTTATCTACACTTAAACTATTTCTTAAAATTGAAAAAACACGTCTTTTAGAATGTAACGTTTCTTTTTTTCCAAGTGTAATAATTTTTTCTACTACAGATCTTAAGTCCTTTGCTTTAGGAAGAGTAGTTTTTATTTGCTCATTCAAAATTAAAGAGTTTGAAAGATTCTTAAAAAGTGCCTTTCTATGACTTGATGTTCTATTGAATTTTCTCCCTGAAATTGAATGTCTCATTAAAATAATCCTTAAAATTTTTTAGTATGGCTCTTCAAGTTTTTTTCTAATATCTTCTATATTTTCAGGGGGCCAACCCTCAATTTTCATTCCCAATTCAAGATTCATCTGAGTTAAAACTTCTTTAATTTCATTTAATGACTTTCTGCCAAAATTTGGAGTTCTAAGCATTTCAGATTCAGACTTTTGAACTAAATCTCCTATATAAACAATTTCATCATTTTTAAGACAGTTTGCAGATCTAACGGATAATTCCAATTCTTCAACTTTTCTTAATAAATTAACATTTAAACTAGATTCTTCTTGAACAGGAACTTCAACTTCATCAACAGGTTCTTCAAAATTTATAAATAATTTAAGTTGTTCATCCATTATCCTCGCAGCGTATGCTACAGAATCTTCCGGAACAACTGAACCATTTGTTTCAATATTCATAATCAATTTATCATAGTCGGTAACTTGACCAACTCTAGAATTTTCAACTTTGAAAGAAACTCGTTTAACTGGAGAAAAGAACGAATCAACAGGAATTGAACCTAATGCTAAATCATCACTAGCATTCATTGACGCAGGAACAAATCCTTTTCCTTCTGATACATTCATAACAATATTAATTTTAGCTTTTGGATCAAGAGTACAAATATGTAAATCTTTATTCAAAACTTCAACATGAGCCCCACAGTCAATATCAGCAGCTTTAACATCTTTTGGACCAGCAATATTGAGATTTATCTTAGTATTTTCCACATCACTCATTTTTAAAGCTAATTGTTTTATATTAAGTATTATTTCAGTAACATCTTCAATAACACCTGGAATTGAGGAAAACTCATGAGTCACACCTTCAATTTTAATCGATGTAACGGCAGCACCTCTAATTGAGGATAGCAATACCCTCCTCAATAAATTACCAAGTGTTTGACCATAACCACTCTCAAGAGGTTCAGCTACAAGTTCAGCATTAGTCGATTGATTTTTTCCTTTAATAAAATTTATTTTATTTGGTTTAATTAATTCTTTCCAGTTTTTATTAATCACTTATAATTACCCTATATTTAAGTTAATTTAATTATTTAAACTCTTCTTCTTTTTGGCGGACGACACCCATTATGAGGAATAGGTGTAATATCTTTAATAACTGTTATATTTAATCCTGCAGAACCCAATGCTCTAACAGCAGATTCTCTTCCTGAACCAGGACCCTTAATAATAACTTCTAAATACTTCATTCCATTTTCCATAGCCTTTTTTGCAGCCTCTTCTGCAGCTAGTTGAGCTGCAAAAGGAGTTGACTTTCTTGAACCTTTAAAACCTTTATTCCCAGAGGAAGACCATGAAATAGTATTGCCACTCGGATCAGTAATAGTTATTATTGTGTTATTAAAAGTAGAATTTATGTAAGCTATTCCAGATGGAATGTTTTTTTTTACTTTTTTTTTTGTTTTTGAAGTTTTACTTACCATTGTATTTAATTAGCCTTTTTCTTTCCTGCAATAGGAATGGATTTTCCTTTTCTAGTTCTTGCATTAGTATGTGTTCTTTGACCTCTAACCGGAAGTTTATTTCTGTGTCTTAATCCTCTATAACAGCCTAGATCAGTTAGTCTTTTAATATTACCTGAAACTTCTCTTCTCAGATCTCCCTCAACGGTATAGTTAGCATCAATGTATTCACGAATTTTTATAATCTCAGATTCATTTAGAATATTTACTCTTTTATTACCGTCAACCTCTGTTGCCTTACAAATTGTTTTTGAAAAATTAGAACCAATTCCATATATATATGTTAAGGCTATTTCCAAACGTTTATTTGAAGGTATATTTACTCCTGCAATTCTAGCCACTTAACACTCCGATTTATTGAAATATAAATAAAATTTGGATTATATTTTTTTTTACACCCAAGTCAATAATGTTCTAATTTAATATTTCGTTTATTTTTTTATTTACTTCCATAATTGTCATCATTCCATTTACCTTTTGAAGCTTATTTTTGTTCTCATAATAACTAATAATTGGCAAAGTCATTTCTTTATAAACTTTCAATCTATTTATTAATATTTCAACATTATCATCTTTTCTTTTTTCTGATCCAGATTCTTTAGATCTTTTATTAATTCTTTCTTCTAAATCATTAAAATTAACTTCAAGTAGCAAAACATGATCAATCTTCATAGACTCTTTTTCCAGAGCCTTTTCAAGCGCTTTAGCTTGGTTTAAATTTCTTGGAAAACCATCAAAAATAATATTTTTATTTTTGTTAAATTTAATTGATTCAATTATCATATCAATAACAATTTGATCAGGTACCAAATCTCCTCGTTCCATAATTTCTTTCAACATAACTCCTTTTTCGCTTCCGGACTTAACGGTATCTCTAAGAATATCTCCAGTTGAAATTTGTTTAAAATTATTCTTTTCTTCTAAAATCTTAGACTGTGTCCCCTTTCCGCAACCTGGAGGGCCGAGAAGAATAATATTAGTCATCTATCTTCTCTTATTTCTTAGACTAGATTTTTTAATCAAACCTTCATATTGATGAGCTAAAAGGTATGATTGTATTTGTGTAACTGTATCCATAGTAACGCTGACTACAATTAGCAAACTAGTCCCCCCAAAATAAAAAGGAACTTTATATTTTGCTATAAGTAACTCAGGTAGAAGACATATTGCAGATAGGTAAGCTGCTCCAACTACAGTTAATCTGGTTAATACATAATCTAAATAATTAGCTGTACTCTCTCCAGGTCTTATACCAGGAACAAAACCACCATATTTTTTCAAATTATCAGCAGTGTCTTTCGGGTTGAAGACTATCGCAGTATAAAAAAATGCGAAAAACACTATCATAGAAATAAACATAGTAAGATATACAGGGTGTCCACGACTGAGAAAAACACTCAAAGTGTTTAACCATTCAGGTCCTGAACCAGCATTAAAACTTACAAAAGTTACTGGCAATAATAGCAATGAACTTGCAAAAATTGGAGGAATTACACCAGCCGTGTTGATTTTTAATGGCAAATGACTTGAATCTGCTAATTTACCTCCTGCACCAACCTGCCTTTTTGGATATTGAATAATAATTCTTCTTTGTGCTCGTTCAATAAAAACCATAAACGTGATTACTGAGACAGACATGAGTAATAAGAAAACAATAAACAAGGCTGAAAGAGCTCCTGTTCTTCCAAGTTCAAATGTTGTTCCAAGAGCCATAGGTAGTTGAGAAACAATTCCTGTAAAAATTATTAACGAAATACCGTTTCCAATTCCTCTTTGAGTAATTTGCTCACCTAGCCACATTAAAAACAATGTTCCGCTAACAAGTGTTATGACAGTAATAAATCTGAAAAATAAACCTGGATCCATTACTGCTTGCATTCCGCCAGAAGACATATTTTCGATACCAACAGCTACGCCATAACCTTGAACTGTTGCAAGTAGGACTGTTCCATATCTTGCATATTGGTTAATTTTTTTTCTACCAACTTCACCTTCTTTTTTTAACTGCTCTAACTGTGGTGAAATAACTGTTAATAATTGCATAATAATACTTGCAGAAATATATGGCATGATATTAAGTGCAAAAATTGTCATTCTACCTAAAGCACCGCCAGCAAACATATCAAACATCCCAAGAATTCCACCTACATTTTGATCAAAAAGCTGTTTTAAAGCAACTGGATCTATTCCAGGAATAGGAATAAAAGTACCAATTCTATATACTATTAAGACAAGGAGAGTGAACCAAATTCTTTGCTTTAAATCCTTGGCCTGACCCAATGAACTTAAATTAATATTAGACGCTAATTGTTCAGCTGCAGAAACCATTTTAGTCCTTTGAAGGTTTTAATTTTTTAATTTTTTTTAAAGATTCTTTTTTCATATTTTCTTCTTTAATTATAGATTTTTTCTTAGCCTTTGCTTTTGTAATTCTTTCTTTTCCATCTTTTACTTCTTTTTTTTCAATATTTGGTTTAGCTACTTTTTTTACAATTTCAATTTCTCCGCCTGCTCTTTTAAATTCTTTTAAGACAGATTTAGATGCACTATGAGCCTCGATATTTAAAGCACCTGACAATTTTTCTCCTAATAAAACTTTTAAGCCTGAGTATTTCTTCTTTACGATAAAGTTAAGTTTTTCAAAATCAGAAATAGTTACTTTTTTCTTTTCTAAAATTTTTTTAGTTTTCAACATCTCATTTAATTTAGTTGTATCAATCAATAAATAAGATTTTTTAAAAGGATTTTTAAATCCGTGTTTTGGCAGTCTCATATGAAGTGGCATCTGTCCGCCTTCAAATCCATTAATGCTAACACCAGACCTAGATTTTTGACCTTTTACACCTCGTCCAGCAGTTTTTCCTTTTCCTGAACCAATACCTCTTCCAACTCTTTTAGATTTTTTTGGTTTAAACTTTTCTATTTTAATTTCATTTAATCTCATAATTATCCCTATAAATTTTCAACTTTTAATAAATGTTTTACTTTTTCTACCATACCACGAATTGATGGAGTATCTTCAAACTCCCTAACTCTACTAATTTTATTAAGCCCTAGACCAATTAAAGTTTTTCTTTGATTTGATTTTCTTCCTATAGGACTTTTGATTTGTGTTACTTTAATTTTAGGCATCTTGAGCGCTCTCAGTTATTGTATTAGAAACTTTTCTTCTTTTAGTTATTTCATTTACTTTTAAACCTCTTCTAATTGATATTAACTTTGGAGACGATGCAGACTTTAAAGCATCAAACGTTGCCCTTATCATATTATGTGGGTTTGAACTACCAACAGATTTAGCCACAATATCCTTTATTCCTAAAGCCTCAAAAACAGCTCTCATAGGACCGCCTGCAATAACCCCAGTACCTGATGGTGCACTCCTTAAGTAAACTTTTCCTGCGTCATACCTGCCAGCAATATCATGATGCAATGTTCTAGCTTGTCTTAAAGGCACTCTTATCATATTAACTTTTGCCTCATCAGTTGCTTTTTTAATAGCTTCTGGAACTTCCTTAGCTTTTCCTTTTCCATGACCGACCAAGCCATTTCCATCTCCAACTACTACAAGCGCTGCAAAACTAAACCTTCTTCCACCTTTAACAACTTTTGCAACTCTATTTATACTGACTAATTTTTCTAGAAATTCATTTTCTTCAGATTGACCTTTATTATTATTTGATCCTCTAGAATTCTTATTATTTACTGAAGATAAATTTGAATTTTCTTTTTTTGTATCAACGGAACTTTTTACTTTTGACTTAGATTTATTTTCTTTACTCTTAACCGATGGTTCAATTTTTTTTTCGCTTTTTGTTTTAGCTTCAGTAAGTTGTTTCTTTTCAGAAGAAGTTTCTTTATCAACTGATTTTACTTTAATTTTTTTTTCTAAATTAGAATCTTTTAAAGATTTTTTTTCCTTTAATTCATCAACATTAATTATTTTTTTAACATTTTCTTTTTCCGAAGTTTTATTTTTTTTATCTTCATTCATTATTTTAACCCTTTAAAATTTAAGTCCTTTAGAACGTGCACCTTCAGCAAATTTTTTAATTCGACCATGAAATAAATATCCACCTCTATCAAAACTTATTTTATCACTAAACCCACCTTTAATAGCTTTAATTGCAATAGCCTCTCCAACCTTGAATGCTGCATTTTTATCTGAACCCTTTTCTAAATTCAAATCCTTTTGCATTGAAGAAGCAAAAAATATTGTTTTTTGACTATCATCATTAATAATCTGAGCATAAATGTGTTTATTTGACCTAAAAACTGAAAGCCTATATGAGGCTTTACTTTTTTGTCTTAATTTGAATCTATTTCTTTGTGATCTTTTTTCTTTTAAAACTATTTTACTCATCATTTCTTTTTACCCTCTTTTCTTCTAATAATTTCATCAGAATATTTTATACCTTTACCTTTGTATGGTTCAGGCTTTCTGTAAGATCTAATATTAGCAGCTATTTGTCCAACTTTCTGTTTAGATATTCCAGAAATTGTAATTTCTGTTGGTTTTGAAACGTTAATTTTTATATCTTCGGGTATTGGAAAATTTATTGGATGAGAATAACCCAATAAAAGTTCTAAAGTTTTACCTTTTAATGTTGCTTTATAACCAACTCCATTTAATTGCAAATGCTTCTGAAAGCCTTCTGTAACTCCAGTAACAATATTATTGACTCTTGATCTTACCGTACCCCACATTTTCAAAGAAAATTTTGAATTATCCTTTGGTTTTACATTAATTGATTTATTTTCATTTTCAAGACTAACTTTAGCGTAATCATGAAAATTATATTCTAATTGACCTAATTTTCCTTTTACAAAAACTACACCAGACTCAACTCTAACTTCTGTTGAATCTGGAATGTTAATTGGAATTCTTCCACTTCTAGACATTATTCATATCTCCTAAAAAACTTTGCATAATATTTCACCGCCAACATTTTCTTGTCTAGCCTCTTGATCAGACAAAATACCCTTTGAAGTAGACAAAATAGATATACCTAATCCGTCAAAATGTCTTGGAAGATTATTTATACCAGAATAAACTCTTCTTCCTGGGGTTGATACTCTTGAAATTTTTTTAATAACTGGCTCTCCATCTAAGTATTTTAATTCAATTTTAAATTCATGTTTATTATTTTCAGAATTAGTTTTTTCAAAACCTCTTATGAAACCCTCTCTTTGTAAAACATCTAAAACATTACCTCTAAATCTGGATGCAGGCATTAATACACAATCCTTCTTTCTAATTTGACCATTCCTAATTCTTGTAAGCATGTCGCCTAAGGGATCAGATAAACTCATAACTCTTTAACCTTTCTACCAACTTGATTTTATAATTCCTGGAACTTGTCCAATTGCAGCTAATTCACGAAAAGCTATTCTAGATAATTTAAACTTTCTATAAACACCTCTTCCTCTTCCCGTTAAAACGCATCTACTTCTTATTCTAACCTTAGAGGCATTTCTTGGAATTGAAGAGAGTTTTAATCTAGCTTGAAATTGCTCGTCGGGAGACAGTTTTTTATTATTTGCTAGTTTTAATAACTTATCATGTTTAGCTTTATATTTATTATAAAGTTTTATTCTTTTTTTATTTCTCTCGACAATACTTTTTTTTGACATATCAGTTACCTTTTAATTATTGAATGGAAAATTAAAGCCCTTTAAAAGATGAAGGGCTTCTGAATCATGTTTAGTACTTGTTACGATTGATATATCTAAACCTCTTACTTTATCAATCTTATCATAATTAATTTCTGGAAACACTATCTGCTCTTTAAGTCCAAGAGAATAATTACCATTTCCATCAAAACATTTTTTTGATAGACCTTTAAAATCTCTTACCCTAGGTAATGCAATTGTTATAAGTCTATCCAAAAATTCATACATTCTCTCTTTTCTGAGAGTAACTTTACAGCCTATTTTCATACCTTTTCTCAGTTTAAATGTTGCAATAGATTTTTTAGCCTGAGTGAGCATAGGTTTTTGACCTGAAATTAATGTCAAATCATCAATTGCAGCATTAATCTTTTTACTATCTGAAACTGCTTCTCCGACGCCCATATTTAAAACTATCTTAAGTAGCTTTGGGACCTGTAGTACATTCTTGTACTTAAGTTCAGTCTGCAAACTAGTTTTTAATTCTTTTTCATATAAGTCTCTTAGTCTTGACATAATTCACCTACTAAATTGTTTCCCCAGATTTTTTTGAAAATCTAACTTTTTTACCATCATCTAAAAATTTAAAACCCACTCTTGACCCTTTATTAGTTTTAGGATCTTGAAATGAAATATTGGACATATGTATTGGCATTTCAACTGACTCTATACCACCTTTTGACGTTTGAGATGGCTTAGTATGTTTTTTTACCATATTAATTCCTTGTACTAGTGCCTTGGATTTTGCAGGCAAAACTTTTATTATTTGCCCAGATTTACCTTTATCTTTACCAGCTAAAACAAATACATTATCTCCTTTTTTTAACTTCATTATAACACCTCAGGTGCAAGTGAAATTATTTTCATATATTTTTTTGATCTTAATTCTCTTGTTACAGGACCAAAAATCCTTGTACCTAAGGGCTCACCATTATTATTTATCAATACTGCTGAGTTTTTGTCAAACTTAATTGATGAACCATCTGATCTAGATATTTCTTTTGAAGTTCTAACAATAACAGCTTTATGAATTTCTCCTTTTTTTACTTTGCCTCTTGGAATTGCATCTTTAACAGTAATAACAATGACATCACCAATGGAAGCAAATCTCCTTTTTGAGCCACCCAATACTTTTATGCACTGAATTTGCTTTGCTCCAGAATTATCAGCTACGAATAAATTACTTTGCATCTGTATCATAAAATCCTCATTAGTTAATAAGTATCCATTTCTTTTTTTTAGAAATCGGTTTTGTTTCTTGAATCTTAACAATCTGACCTAACTCACATGCATTAGATTCATCATGAGCTGAATATTTTTTTGTTCTTTTAATATACTTCTTGTAAACAGGATGCATAATTTTTCTAACAACTGAAACTGAAATTGTTTTATCACTTTTATTTGAAACCACAGTTCCTTGTAAAATTCTTTTTGGCATACTTAAGCTTTCCTCATTTCATTAATTAATGTTTTCAATCTAGCAATCTCTTTTTTTACAACGGAAATTCTTGCAGTATTTTCCAGCTGTCCACTTGACTTTTGAAAACGAAGATTTAAAGACTCTTTTCTATAATTTTTAATTTTTTCATTTAAATCAATTTCTTTAAGTTTTCTTAGATCCTTTAGGTTTTCCATTTTAACTTCCTATTCTTGTTACGAATTTAGTCTCATTTGGTAATTTTGCCGAAGCTAAACTAAAAGCCTCTTTAGCAAGCTCCACTGAAACTCCATCAATTTCAAACATTATTTTACCTGGTTTCACCTTTGCTGCCCAAAATTCAACAGCACCTTTACCTTTACCCTGTCTTACTTCTGCAGGCTTTTTGGTAACAGGAACATCTGGAAATATCCTTATCCAAACTCTACCAGAACGTTTTAAATGTCTTGATATAGTTCTTCTAGCTGCTTCAATTTGCCTTGAATTTATTCTAGCTGGACTTATTGCCTTCAATCCATAAGCACCAAAGTTTAAAAAGTTTCCGCCTTTAGAATTTCCATGCATCCTACCTTTGAACTGTTTTCTAAATTTTGGTTTTTTTGGTTGTAACATATATTACCTATAACACTTTAGTATCAGTTTTTTTAATATCAGTTTCTTGCTTTTCAGTTGCCATTGGATCATGCTCTAATATTTCACCTTTAAATATCCAGACTTTGATTCCACAAATTCCATATGTAGTATTCGCTCTCGCCACACCATAATCAATATTTGCTCTAAGAGTATGTAGAGGAACTCTTCCCTCTCTATACCATTCCATTCTTGCAATTTCTGCACCTCCGAGTCTTCCGCTACAATTAACTCTTATTCCGAGTGCACCTAATCTAATTGCTGATTGAACAGCTCTTTTCATAGCTCTTCTAAATGCGATTCTTCTCTCTAATTGCTGTGCAATATTATCAGCAACAAGCTTTGAATCTATTTCAGGTTTTTTAACTTCAACAATATTTAAACTGGCATCACCACCTACCATCTTTATAATATCATTTCTTAATTTTTCTATATCCGAACCTTTTTTACCAATAATAACGCCTGGTCTTGCAGTATATACAGTTATCTTTGCTAATTTTGCAGGTCTTTCTATTAAAACTTTAGATACTCCAGCTAAAGAAAGCCTTTTTAATAGAAATTTTCTTAACATCAAGTCTTCTTGCAGAAGCTTTGCATAATTTTTTTCTGCAAACCATCTTGAATCCCATGACTTATTAACACCAAGTCTTAGCCCAATTGCGTTAGCTTTTTGTCCCACTTGTTTTCTCCAGTTCTTTTTCTTTTACAATTATTTTTATTTTAGAATAAGGTTTTAAAATTTTTCCAGAACGTCCTCTTGCTCTTGGTCTAAATCTTTTCATAACCATAGATTTACCTACAGTTGCTTCCTTAACAAAAAGCTTATCTATATCCATTTGATGATTATTTTCTGCATTTGAGATTGCTGCTTTTAAAATCTTTTTAATTTCATTAGATATTCTTCTTCTAGAGAATTCTAATATATTGATTGCTTTTTCAGCATCCATACCCCTTATCATTTGAAGCACTAAATTGGCTTTTTGAGGACTAATTTTTAGAGACTTAACAGAAGCTTTAGCAACTAATTCGTCTTTTTTATTTTTTTCAACCATAATTATGTACTAACCTTTTTGTCTGCATTATGACCTTTATAAGTTCTTGTAGGTGAAAATTCTCCAAATTTATGACCAACCATGTTTTCACTTACAGAAACAGGTATATGTTTTTTTCCGTTATAAACTCCAAAAGTTAGACCTACAAATTGAGGTAAAATTGTTGATCTTCTTGACCAAATTTTTATAACATCATTTCTTCCAGAGTTCCTAGCTACCTCTGCCTTCTTAAGAAGATATGAATCTACAAATGGTCCTTTCCAAACTGATCTAGTCATAATTATTCCTATTTTTTGTGTCTACTTTTAACAATATACTTATCTGTTCTTTTATTATTTCTCGTTCTTTTACCTTTAGCTGAAAGCCCCCAAGGGGAAACTGGATTTCTTCCACCTGATGTTCTACCTTCACCTCCACCATGTGGATGATCCACAGGGTTCATAGCTACACCTCTTACCGAAGGCCTAAAACCTAACCATCTCTTTCTTCCTGCTTTTCCTAACTTAGTGTTTTTTTGATCTGGATTAGAAACCATTCCAATAGTTGCTCTACACTCAACTCTCACAGATCTAATTTCACCAGAAGTCAATTTTATTTGAGCATACTCTGAGTCTTTACTTACTAGCTGGCCAAATGTTCCTGCAGATCTAATCATCTGACCACCTTTTCCTGGCTTAAGTTCTAAATTATGAATAACTGTCCCAACAGGGATAACTTTTAATGACATACAATTTCCTGGCTTGATCTCAGCTTTATCTGAAGAGATAACAGTTTCCCCAACTTTAATTTTTTGAGGACAAATAATATAATTCATCTCACCATCAGAATATTTTATTAGTGCAATAAAACTTGACCTATTTGGATCATATTCAATCCTTTCAATTGAAGCTTGGTCTTCGATTTTATTTCTTTTAAAGTCTATTATTCTATACTTTCTTTTATGACCACCACCTTTTCTCCTAGCTGTAATATGACCATGATTGTTTCTTCCACCGGAACTAGACAGACCTTCAACTAATTTTTTTAATGGTTGACCTTTATAAAGTTCCGACTTGCTTGTAAGAACTAATCCTCTTTGACCTGGTGTCATTGGTTTAAAATTTTTAAGAGCCATAATTATTTAATACCTGTTGTTAGATCTATCGAATTACCATCTGCTAACTTAACAAAAGCTTTTTTAGAATCTGGTCTTTTTCCTAGCTTACCTTTAAATCTCTTAACTTTTCCTTTGCTTATCGAAGTGTTAACAGAAATTACTTTAACATTAAAAATTTTTTCAACAGCATTCTTTATATCAACTTTGGTTGAACTAGGAGAAACTTTAAACACATAATGGTTAAATTGAGAAATCAAAGTTGATTTCTCAGTTACTACTGGAGATCTTAAAATTTCAAAAATTCTTTCGTTCGATGTAGTTTTCATTTAACAAACCTATCATTAATCGAATTTAGAGCTTCAATTGAGAGAACTAAAAAATCTCTTTTTAATATTGTATAAACATTCAATCCTTCAATTGATAGAATATCAATATTAGGAATGTTTCTTGAGGCTAATAAAAAGTTATTATCAACCTTTTTTCCAGAAATAAACAAAGCGGATTCTATACCTAAGTTTTTAATTTTAGTTTTTAATATTGAAGTTTTTGACTTAGGCAACTTAACATCAGAAAGGATTTTTAGTTTACCATCATCGTATTTTTTAGATAAAGCAATTTTTAATGCCAAACTTTTAATTTTTTTAGGAAGTTTATGAGCATGAGATCTAACTTGAGGTCCAAACATTACAGCTCCACCTCTCATTTGAGGCGATCTTTTACTTCCTTGTCTTGCGCTACCAGTTCCTTTTTGTTTAAAAGGCTTTTTTGTTGTTCCTGAAATTTCAGATATAACTTTTGTTTTGTGATTCCCTGATTGTTTTTTTGCATTCTGATATCTTATCATTCTATAAATAATATCTTCTCTGAAAGGAATTCCAAAAATATCTTTCTTAAGATTTATTTCATCAACAAGTTTATTATCTAAAGAGTTAACTTTAACTTTCATTTTTTGTTTCACCCTTTTCATTAGAAGTCTCTTGTTTCAAATTATTATCTTTATCATCCTCTTTTTTTGAAGTTTCCTTGTTTTTTATATTATCCTCAAAATTATTTTTCTCCGAATTTGATGAGGGACTGTTATTTTTAGATATTTCATCTGACATATCATTTTTAGTTTCAACTGGTTCTTTTGAAAGATTTTCTTTATTGCTAGTTTCTGAGGAACTAACTTGATTAGTGGGATAAGGTAAATCTTTACTATTGTTTTTTATAGCATCACAAACTGTTACTATTAGTCCTTTTGGACCTGGAACAGAACCCTTAATAATAATCAAACCCTCTTGATTATCAGTATTTATTACCTCTAGATTTTGCATAGTTCTTTTAACATTACCTAGTCTTCCTGCCATTTTTTTACCTTTAAAAACTTTACCAGGATCTTGGCACTGTCCAGTTGAACCATGGGATCTATGTGATATTGAAACTCCATGAGACGCTCTATTTCCAGCAAAGTTATGTCTTTTCATTCCACCAGCAAAACCCTTTCCAATTGAAAATCCAGAAACATCAACATACTGTCCATTAATAAAATGATTTGGCTTTAAAATTGAACCAATATCTAAAAAAGCATCTTTCGTAACCCTGAACTCTTTTGTTGTATTACTACCTTCATTTTTATTTTTTTTAAAAAAACCTTTTGTTGGTTTATTAATCTTATTCTTTTTTGAAACGCCGTATGAAAGTCTAAGAGCTGAATAACCATTTTTTTCCAAAATCCTATGATCTACCACTGTACAATTATCAACTTTTAATAAAGTTACAGGAATATTACTGCCGTCAGCTTTAAAAACTCTACTCATACCTACTTTTTTTGCTATTAAACCTGTTCGCATTTTATTCCCTTACAATTTAATCTCAACGTCAACACCAGAAGCAAGCTCAAGTTTCATTAAGGCATCAACAGTTTGAGGAGTCCAATCAATTATATCCATCATTCTTTTATGTGTTCTCATTTCTAATTGAGTTCTTGCTTTTTTATCAACATGAGGAGAACTTAAAACTGTGTATTTTTCTATCCTTGTGGGCAAAGGTATTGGACCGCGAACATTCGCACCAGTTCTGGTTGCCGTATTCAAGATTTCTTGAGTACTTTGATCCAAAACTCTATGATCATAAGCTTTTAATCTTATACGAATGTTTTGATTTGCCATATAACTACTCCACTATTTCTGCAACAACTCCAGCTCCAACAGTTCGACCACCTTCTCTTATAGCGAATCGAAGACCTTTATCCATTGCAATCGGTGTTAATAACTCAACTGTCATAGCAACATTATCTCCAGGCATTACCATTTCTGTGCCTGATGGTAATTCAATAGTTCCTGTAACATCAGTTGTTCTAAAATAAAACTGCGGTCTGTAATTTTTGAAGAATGGAGTATGTCTCCCTCCTTCATCTTTATTTAGAACATATGCTTCAGCCTTAAATTTTTTATGTGGTTTAATTGAACCTGGCTTTGCTAGAACCTGACCTCTTTCAACATCTTCTCTTTTAGTTCCACGAAGTAGCACACCAACATTGTCTCCTGCCTCACCTCTATCTAAAAGCTTTCTAAACATTTCTACACCAGTGCAAACAGTCTTTGTAGTATCCTTGATACCAATGATTTCAATTTCTTCGTTAACATTGATAACTCCTTTTTCAACTCTACCAGTAACAACAGTTCCTCTACCAGAAATTGAAAAAACGTCTTCAATTGGCATCAAGAAAGGCTGGTCTAACGGACGAGCAGGTTGAGGAATATGTTCATCTATTTTAGCCATGAGTTCTAAAATAGATTTTTTTCCAGTTTCTTCATTTGTATCTTCAACTGCAGCAAGCGCAGAACCCTTGACTATAGGTATATTATCACCATCAAACTCGTATTTAGATAAAAGTTCTCTTACTTCCATTTCAACTAAGTCTACAAGTTCTGGATCATCAACTTGATCAATTTTATTCATATAAACTACTAATGACGGAACTCCAACTTGTCGAGCTAACAAAATGTGTTCACGTGTTTGTGGCATAGGGCCGTCAGCTGCATTGACAACAAGAATTGCACCATCCATTTGAGCAGCACCTGTAATCATATTTTTAACATAATCAGCATGTCCAGGACAGTCTACGTGAGCATAATGTCTTTTTTCAGTTTCATACTCAACATGAGCTGTTGATATTGTTATTCCTCTCTCTTTCTCCTCAGGAGCTTTATCAATTTGCGCATAATCCATAGCAGTTGCTCCACCTGTTTGTGCTAATACTTTTGTAATAGCAGCTGTTAATGTAGTTTTACCATGATCAACGTGACCAATTGTCCCAATATTACAGTGAGGTTTACTTCTTTCAAATTTTTCTTTTGCCATAATTTATCTCCTTAATTAAATTAACCAGAAACTTTTTCTTTTACTTCTTCTGCAACATTATTCGGCACTTGCTCATAATGATCAAAAGTCATAGTATAACTTGCTCTACCCTGGCTCATAGAACGCAAGTTATTAACATA
>MDTB01228676.1_pt1 | contig 23166 bp, 27 predicted proteins | sample 811161 | NCBI WGS metagenome assembly MDTB01 (sample SAMN05326650, study PRJNA326480) | marine metagenome | isolation source: seawater | place: Mediterranean Sea | collected 2009
ACTAAATATATTACAAGAAAATTATTAAAGTTATATGACTGATTGTCTCATATTAACCTGGGTTTTTTTCATATGAGTTCTTAGGGTGAGTAATTTCTAACCATTCCGGCTTACTTTTAGTCCAACAAGCTATATTAGGTTTAATCTTAGGTTGTTCATTTAAAACTCCTGTTTTAATAGCAACTATTCCAGGTGCACTTGCTATTCTACTAAAAATTTGAGATCCGCAATTTTTACAAAATGATCTAGTTACTTTAGCCTCACATTCAAAGCTACCAATTACACCATTAATATCAAAATCCTCCTCGGGTATAATGATAATTGAAGCAACGGGGCTTCCGGTAGATTTTTGACAATCTGTACAATGACACATTACAAACATTTTTGGATCTGATTTATAAGTAAAATTAACATCTCCGCATAAACAACTTCCTTTTTTTGACATTACAAAACTCCAATTTTAAATTATTAAATCATAAATAACATAATCAATTTATAAAAAAAGGGGCATCAAAAGATACCCCTTCTTAAAAAAATTATTTTTTTTAATTAAGCACGTTGGATTAAGTAAAGAATAATTCCAATAGAAATTAAACCTACAAGACCCCCGTCTCCAAGGCTGCCTATAAGACCTGTTAAATTGGCAACAATATCACCACCAACAAATGGAACAGCTGAACCAAAAATAACTTGTAGAACAATACCTACAGCTATTAATAAAAGTCCTAATGATACAACTTCACTTAAAAAGTTTTTTGCAGTATTTAGCATGCTATATCCTCCCTTGCATGTTTATATGACCCATAAAATAAGATCATTAAGGTGATTCCATATTTTTAATGATATTTTGTCAACTATTCTTTCATTTTTTTGACATAATTTTGCCATAATTTATAAGAAATTAGCTTTATTCTAGTATAAATAAGCCATTTTAATATGTACTTTATAAAATATTCTTTGCCACAATCTTTAGTTGTATTATATATTTTTAATTAATTTTGATTCTAAAATTAACAATTACAATGGATTAAGAATAATTAACAAATTTTTTAAATATAAATTAAATGAAAATAATACTACAATTAAATATATTGAAATGGTGCCCACGAAGAGAATTGAACTCTTGGCCTCTCCCTTACCAAGGGAGTGCTCTACCACTGAGCTACGTGGGCTTACTAAATTAAATCAACTATACATTGAACTATGTCAATAAATAAATATCGGTTAAAAAGTTAAGGCTTTATATTATGAAAGATAATAAAAACAATAAGAGCAATAAAGATCAGAAATTATATGATGCATTAAGAAAAAATCTAAGAAGAAGAAAGCAGCAAGTAAAAAAGCAAAAAGCAAGAAATAAAGAAGTTTAATTATGGATTTGATTGAAATTAAAGGCGGAAATCATTTAGAAGGTGAAATTAAAATTTCTGGATCTAAAAATGCTTCTTTACCGATGATGATTGCTTCATTATTAACAAAAGAAAAAGTTGAATTAGACAATATTCCAAACCTTTCTGACGTTTTAACATTACTTGAATTGATGAAAAACCTTGGGGCAAAATTTGAATTTAAAAAAAATCAAGACTCTTCATATAAGTTAATCACTCAAATGGAGAAAATTGTATCCAATGAAGCATCTTATAATTTAGTAAGAAAAATGAGGGCCAGTTTTTGGGTGCTTGCCCCCCTTATCTTGAGGTATGGTGAAGCAAAAGTCTCTTTACCAGGTGGCTGTGCAATAGGTACTAGACCAATAAATTTTTATTTATCTATCCTAGAAAGTATGGGTACCACAATTAAACTTAAGGATGGATATGTCTTAGCCTCAATCAAAAATCAATTAAAACCAATAAATTTTAAATTAAATTTTCCCTCAGTAGGTGTAACACATTTTTTCTTAATGATGGCATCTTTGGTAGAAGGAAAATCAGTAATTAAAAATGCTGCTAAAGAACCAGAGGTAATTTTTTTAGCAAATATGTTAAATAAAATGGGTGCAAAAATTTCTGGCCATGGGACAAATAAAATAACTGTTATAGGAAATTCAAACTTAAAGGGAGTAAAAATAGCAGCCCCACCAGACCGAATTGAGGCCGGAACATTTGCTCTGGCAGTATCTGCTACAGGAGGTAAGTTAAAACTAAATTCAATAAATATTGATGAGATTTATTCATTGATTTCTATATTAAAAAATTCTGGTGTTAAAATAATCCCATCAAACAATTCATTAGAAATTATTAAAAATGATAAAATAATTACTCCTATAGATATTAGAACAATGCCGTATCCGGGTTTTCCGACAGATTTGCAGGCTCAATTTATGGCCTTAATGTCATACGCAAAAGGAAAAAGTAGAATTAAAGAAACTATCTTTGAAAATAGATTTATGCATGTTCAAGAACTTGTAAGACTTGGAGCTAATATAAAACTTAAAGGTGATACCGCCTTAATTGATGGGGTAGATAAACTTTATGGGGCACCCTTAATGGCTACAGACTTAAGAGCATCTGCATCATTAATAATTGCCGCCTTGAGAGCGGAAGGAACATCGAGTATAAGACGAGTATATCATTTAGATAGAGGTTTTGATAAAATAGAAAATAAGCTCAGTTCGTGTGGAGCAATAATAGAAAGAAAGCGAGATAAGGATGAGTAATAATTTAAAGTTAATAGCTCAAGATGAAGAACAACTAACTATTATTTCATCCCTAGTACAAGATTCAATTATAAAATCTAATGAAATGGGTTATGATAATAACTCGAAACGATTTGCTCTTTTAATGAACAGATACAGAAATGAAGAAAATAAGCCATCAAGAGTTAGATCAGCTATGCACTTTGATTATGTTGGCTTAGTTAAATCAATTGGTATTGATAAGCAATCAAAAGACGAAATTCTAGTTCTACTTGCAATTAGGTTTGAGATGAAGTCAAAACCAAGTGGTTCAGTTTTTTTAGAATTTGCTGATAATAAATCTGTAACTTTTGATATAGAAAGTATTGAGGCGTTTCTTACAGACATGGGAGATCCATGGGAGATAAAAAATAAACCATCTCATGGTAAGGATCAAAATGATTAAAATTATTAAATATAGCAATCAAAAGTCTAAAACTTTTCTTGAAAAAAATTTAAGTACAAAAAGACTTGAATCAAATAAAATTGAATCAGATGTTAAAAAAATACTTTATGATATAAAAAATAATAAAGACAAAGCGCTTTTTAAATATGTAAAAAAATTTGATAATATTCAAAACCCTAAAAATAATCTTAAAATTAAAGCCAGTGAAATTAAAAAGGCTAAAAATTTGTGCGACGACAAAAGTATAAAAGCATTAAAAATAGCCGCAAAAAGAATAGAAAAATTCCACAAAAATCAGATGCCTAAAAACTCTATTTATAAAGATAAAGAGGGAATGACTATAAAAACTAGGTGGCTTCCGATTGAGAAAGCTGGTGTTTATGCTCCTGGGGGGAAAGCCTCTTACCCTAGTTCTGTATTAATGAGCTCTATTCCTGCCAAAGTAGCTGGAGTAAAAGAAATAATTATGACAGTTCCATCCACCCTAGGAGAAATCAATCCTCTTACTCTAGCTGCGGCAGAACTTTGCGGAATAAGAAATATTTTTCGCGTAGGTGGCGCTCAAGCAATAGGTGCGTTGGCTTATGGTACTGAAACTATTGATAAAACAGATATTATTGTTGGTCCCGGTAATCAATGGGTTGCAGAAGCTAAGAGACAGGTCGTCAGAGATGTTAATATCGATATGTTTGCTGGACCAAGCGAAATTCTGATAGTTGCAGATATGCATAATGATCCTGATTGGATTGCCTATGATATGCTAGCTCAAGCAGAGCATGATGAGTCTGCTCAATCAATATTGATTACAAACAATGAATTATTTGCAAAAAACGTTAAAAATAGTATTCAGTCAATAATAAAAAATTCGAAACGTTCTGAAATAATTAAAAAAAGTATCAACAAAAATGGTTTAATAATAATTGTAAAAAATTTAAAAAAATCACCTTATTTAATTAATCAAATTGCTCCAGAACATCTTTCACTAATGTTTAAAGATGCGCAAAGTATTGAAAAAGAAATTATTAATGCCGGAGTAATCTTTATAGGGAAATGGACACCCGAAGCTATGGGCGATTATATAATGGGTCCGAGTCATGTATTACCTACTAATGGTGCATCAAAGAATTCATCTGGCCTGTCGGTTTATAATTTTTTAAAAAAAATGTCTTCTATAAAAAGCAATCAAAGAACAATAAAAACTCTTGGGCCTTCAGCAAAAATTATAGCTGAGTGTGAAGGTTTAGATGCTCACGCTAAATCTATACAGGCTAGAATAGATGGAAAATAATAAAATTCTAAAAATTGAAATTGATCAAAACGATCATAATGAGTCAGATGAGTTTATTCGCTATGAAAGAGAGGCGGCTGTGCATGATTTAATTTCTGAGAATTTATTTGAAATAAATAGTAAAAAAAATTATGGGCCCCTTATCATGAAAATATCCCTAAAAGAAGGCAGTCTATTCATAAATTTAAAAAATAAAAATGATGATGAAATATATTCTTTTAATAGCTCAATTAGTAGATTAAAAAAAATATTTAAAGACTATCACAGTGCTTGTTCAAATTATTATGAGTCTATAAAAAATGGATCAATTGATAAAATTGAAGAAATAGAAAAAGTTAGAAGAAAAATCCATAATGAGGGTGCTGAAAATCTTTTAAAAATATTAAATAAGGATTTTACTACAGATATAAAAACATCTAGAAGGATATTCACCTTGATGTATTCTTTATATATTTAATGATTAAAAAATTTCAACACTTTAATAAGTCAATTTTGTTTGCTATAAGAGATTTTTATTAATTGGAGACTTTGTGGCTAAAGAAGAACTATTAGAATTTCCTGGAACTGTTCTAGAACTTTTACCTAATGCAACATTTAAAGTAAAATTAGATAATGACCATGAAATAATTGCTCATACTGCAGGTAAAATGAGAAAAAATAGAATACGTGTATTGGCGGGAGACCAGGTGACTGTAGAAATGACCCCTTATGATCTTACAAAAGGCCGTATAACTTATAGACACAAATAAAAAATCTTAATAAATGAATAAATCTAAATGCCCAACTTGCAAAAAAATTGCTAATAAAAACTTTTTCCCTTTTTGTTCAAAAAGATGCTCACAAGTTGATTTAAATAGGTGGTTGGGCGAGAGTTATCATATTGAGAATAATCAAAATAACGGAGACATCTGATAATAGTATATTTGGGGTTGTCTCTTATTAATGGACAGTTATATTACCTCTAATATATGGTAATAATTATTTTATTGCCCAGGTAGCTCAGTTGGTAGAGCAGCGGACTGAAAATCCGCGTGTCGGTGGTTCAAATCCGCCCCTGGGCACCATTATAGAAAGACTAATGATTAAAAAAATAACCTTACTTATTGTAGTTTTATTTATTACGATCTCTTGCGAGTCACCTACGACAATTACTAGTAGAGGACTTGACTCAGATAATGAGAGAGAGAAAATTATAATGCAAGGAATTGCCCTTGAAACCTATTATAGTCGTGTAGAAAAATTAAATAATTTAGCTTGGCCTATTCTTTCATCATCATTAGATTTTTGTAAAAGTAATATCGCATATTCTATTGGGATTGAAGCTATATCACTTAATGAGATAGATAAAAATTATAAGAAAGCTGCTTCAACCAAAATTGGTTTAACAGATAATCCCCAGATATTATATATTATAGAATCCTCACCAGCAGATTTAATTGGGCTTCAAAAGAATGATATTATTAGAGAAATTAGCTCCACCAGTTATAAATGGTCTAAAGAAAATATTGTCAAAAATACGAGGGAAAGATCTTTTAATGAGGGAAAAGTTAAACTTTTAGTTTCAAGAAATAATGAAGATTTAGTTTTTGAGGTTAAACCAAAAAAGATATGTAATCACAGAATTATTCTTAGACAAGATAATTCGCTAAACGCCTTTGCAGATGGAAAAAATATTTTTATTACTCAAGGAATGTTAAGATTTATAAATGAGGATAAAGAGCTACAAATGGTTATTGCTCATGAATTAGCACATAATATTGAAGGACATATTGAGAAAAAAACAAATAATTATTTACTTGGAACAATAGTTGATCTTGCAGCTGCAGGTGCTGGTGTTAATACACGAGGGACTTTTGGAAGCCTTGGTGCACAAATGTATAGTCAAGACTTTGAAAGAGAAGCAGATTATGTAGGTATGTACATCCTTGCAAATTCTGGCATAGATAGAGAAGGTGTAGCTAATTTTTGGAGACGTATGTCCGTAGAAAACCCTAGATCAATTTCCTATGCATCGACACATCCTTCTTCATCTGAAAGATGGGTAAATATAGAAGCGGTAAATAAGGAAATTAATAAAAAAATTCTTTTATCAGAGCCTTTATTGCCAGAGAGAATAGAAATAAAAAATTAAATATTTCCTTAAAAATCTTTTTATTTAAACTAAACTAGTCTATTTAGAGATTATGAAATTTATATTGAATATCCTTTGTTATGCTCTTGGTCTCATGTGGCTTGTTCTTGGCCTTATTGGTGTTGTTGATCCAAATATTTTCGCTAAAAATGATATTGTAAGTCTTAATGTTGTAATTCAAAGCGAAGCTGGAGCAAGTGAAATTAGGGCTCTAGCGGGAATGTTTTCTTTTATGGGTCTTGGTATAATACTCGCAGTTCATCAAATTGAGTCAAGACGTAATTGGTTTAGTGTTTTTAGTTTACTAATGCTCGGTCTTGCAATAGGCAGATCAGTAGGCTTTTTACCTTATTTTGAAGGTGTTGAAGAAAAGAGAGTTATTTTCGCAGGAATTGAATATTTGATGGCGATAATATTTTTTATAAGAGCCAAGTTATAAATTAATCTAAAGCCTGATAAATTGCTGCTTTTAAATCATCATTAATAGGCCACATTGATCCCAAATATTGGGTCATGATAATGGCAGTAAGATCAAGATCGGGGTCTACCCAAAAATAAGTACAGGCTGCTCCAGCCCAGCCAAATTCATTATCACCGGTTTGCGACAACATTTGGCCTCTATCCAAGACAGTTCTCCCTATTAAATTCCATCCATAACCAATCAAAGGAAGCGGTCCTAACATTAATGGTAGCTGATTATTTGGTATTCGATTTAACTTCATGAATTCAACCATATTTTTAGATAATAAAATTTCACCACTTTGGGATTTACCTGACAACAACATTCTTGCAAATTTTAAAAAATCTGAGGATGTAGAAAATAGTCCAGTCCCGCCTCTACGAAAAGTTTTTCCTTTATCGAAAGGATTATGAGGGCTTACATCTGTTTCTTTTAAAATATGAGGACCAATGTTCATGATCTCCTTAAAGTTAGAGGCGCCATAAGTGGACATTAGCCTTGAAATTTTTTTATCCTCTACTCCAAACCCAGTATCTTTCATATCAAGTGGATCAAAAATTTCTTCCTTTAAAGTATCTCCAAAATCTTTTTCATTTACTATTTCTATAACTCTTGCCAAAACATCAAGAGAAACTGAATAATTGAATCTTGAACCTGGTTGATATGCAAGTGGAAGAGTGGATAAAGCTTCGCATTTCTCTTCTAAACTTTTACTGCCATCATCGGAAATATCTTTTTCACTATACAAAGGAGCAACATGACAGCCCATTAAGAAATCATAAGTAAGTCCACTTCTATGAGTTAATAAATCCTCAATAATCATTGGTCTAACAAGATCTTCATTAGAACCATCAGGATGCATTACCTTTAAATTTTCAAAAGAAGGAATAAATAATGAAACTGGATCATATAATCTTAGCTTTCCTCTCTCAATTAATTTTAAAGCCATAACTGCAGTGATAGGTTTTGTCATAGAATAAATTCTATAAATAGCATTTTTAGGAATAGGGATTTTTTTCTCATAATTCTGATATCCAGATTTACCAGAAAGAACTGTTTTCCCAGATTTTTCTGCAAGCCACTCAATGCCACTAAATAATGACCTATCAGTATAACTGTCAGCAATTTTTTGAATTATATTTTTTCTATCTAAACTTGTCATAGTCTTCCTCTTTTCAGAATTATCTTTTATTTATTGAAGCAAGATTACTTTCATGCGTATCTTGATCAATTTTATACAAACTAAAAAAATAAATCGAAAATAAATATAAAATCATATAAATGGGCACAAAAAATAACGCTACATTTATTAATATATTATCATCTATTGATCCTGGTTTTGCATCAGTAGGTAGCCCAGCAAGCGAAGTAACAAGTCCTGCAAGAAAAATTCCAACCCCAGATACAGCTTTCGCAGAAAAACCTTGTGCTGAAAAAAAGATGCCCTCAGAACGTTTTTTGGTAGTTAGCTCTGAGTCTTCAACAATATCTGATACCATGGATGAGACTAAAATTGTAACAGCAACTCCAGTCGAAACTTCTATAAAGTAATATGAGCTCATCATTAGCAATAGTCCATTAGATCCAAAGTTTGGAGCTAATTCAAAGACTCTTAAAATATAAGGTACTGGAGTTAATGCTAAAGCTATACTTCCACAAATTATTGCAGCTCTTTTTTTACCTATACTATTTGATAGAATCCGTGCAATTATCATTGAGCAAATAATACCAGGTACTACAGCTACAAAAGAAACAATACCAATTTGGAAAGTGCTAAAACCCCAGAAAAATGTGTTAAAGTAAATATTTAGAGCTGATGAAAATCCAGCAGCCATTCCTGCGAAAATTCCGCCAATAAACAATACTAAAAAAGACTTATTTAAAAGAGTACTTTTAAGCTCATCTTTAATCTCACTAAAGTTATTATTAGTTGCTGGCTTTGATAAATTTGGTATTAAATGATTTAAACCTCTTGATGAGATAATCATAGACACTAAAATAATAATTGCAGCCACAAATCCATATATTTGATAACCCTCTGGATTTAACTGACCATTTGGATATTTTACAGTAGGTTTTAAGAATATAAAATACATTAAAATTGTCATTATTGTACCGCCCATCCAACCAAAGAAGTAACGCAAAGACATCATTTTAGTTCTCTCATGGTATTCTCTTGTGATCTCTGGTCCAAGGCTTTGATTTGGTATCTCAAATAATGTTGTAAATGTTCTTACAAGAATGGCCATAATAAGAAGATATAAAAAAAGATTAAAATCTGTATCAAAAGTTGGCGGATTCCATAATAATATGAAAAAAATTGGAACCGGTATTAAAGCAGCATACATATATGGATGCCTTCTCCCTAAGCGGGATTTAGTATGATCTGAAGAATAACCTATAATTAAATCAGAAATAGCGTCCCAAATAGTCGCAATAGCTAACGCTAAGGATGCCATCCATGCAGGTAGCCCAATAACCATATTGTAGTAAAAAAATAAAAACCAAGAAAAGGCATTATTCTTTATTCCAAAAGCAACTGATCCAATTCCATAAAAAAAGAAATTTCTATTATTTTTTGGCATTTAAATAGCTTTTTCAGCCAATAGGGCTGATGCATTTAATTCATCAGCAATACTTCTAGCCTCATCAGGAGAAAAATCCATAGGCAAATCAATCTTACTGGAGGTAATGTATATTCTGACCATACCTTTATTAGTTGGTCCAATTTGTAAATCAGTTATTTCATTGGACTCTTTATTAATTCCTTTTTTCAAATTCTTTCCCTTTACTATTATAGATAAGATATAATTTTAGTTTTCTAAATTAGCCATTGCTTGGGCAACAGATGCATCAATATCAGCACTTCTTGGATTCCTTCTTAAGGTTAAACCGCCGTTGACTTGTAAGTTTTGCCCTGAGAGGAAACATTCGTCACTACATAAAAAAACTGCCATTGCAGCTATATCCTCTGAAGTACCTATTCTACCTAAAGGATATTCTCTTAAAAAAGCATCTTCTAAACCAGGAGCAGCCATTGCATCCTTTGTCATTGGTGATGCAGTTAAACCAGGTGAAATAGAATTAGCTCTTATCCCTCTCTCGCCAAACTCGTTAGCTACAGTCCTGATAACATGATCAATACCTGCTTTTGTACCCATATAAGCAGCATGATTATCTAGCATTATAGTTGCTGTAGCAGAGGAAATCTGAATAATTGAGCCCCCTTCGGTCATTGCTGGAATACAAGCCTGAAAAAATTGATATGGACCTTTGAATTGAAGATTCATAATTTTTACAAGATCTTCTTCTTTACTCTCTAAAAAAGGTGATAAATAACCCCATCCCGTAGCTTGAATGGCAGAATGTAAAACACCATGGCGTTTTACAACTTCATCTACCATTGAATCAACATCATCTTTTTCCGTAATATCACACAAAACATAGGATGCACCAATTTCATCCGAAATTTCTTTAAGCGCGTCTTCATTCCTGCCTGCAAGAACTAGATTTGCACCTTCCTTAGCAAACCGACGAGCCATAACCTGACCCATGTTATCTTTTCCTGCAGCGCCTAAAATTAACGTTACCTTATCTTTTAAATGTTGATTACTCATTTTTTCCCCTAACTTTTAATTAACTATATTTAGTTTGCTTTAATATTTAAAAATTTTCAACTCTGTTTATCATCTGGAATTTTTAAAATAAATACGAATAAGAAAGCTAAAAAACAAACAGCAGTATTTAAATAAAAAGCTAAATCATAATTGCCATTGATATCATAAAGCCAACCTGATAACGGAGCCCCTACAACCTGTATAGGAACCATAAAAGGAACCGCTATTCCTAACGCCTTTCCAAAGTTAGTTGGAGAGAAAGTTTTTGAAAATAAAATGTTCATTAATGGAACAGTCCCTCCTAAGCCTAGGCTCATTATAAAAATAGCTACTAATAAAAGATAGTAACTTGAAAAAAAAGAAACAAGAATAATACCTAAGCCTTGAATTATTATAGATGTCGATAAAGTTTTTCTAGCAGAAACTAAATCTATGAGTTTACCAAAAACTATTTTGCCGAAAGCGGCACCAAGTGCTCCAACAGATACTGCAAGACCAGCTTTATTAACATCAAAACCCAAATCTGTTGTATATGGAAAAATATGACTATAAACGCCAAGATTTGCGCAAAATTGTAAACTAAAAATAAATATTAAAACCCAAAAAGTTGGTACCTTAATTATATCCAAAATATTCATAACCCTATCAGATAAGTTACTATCAATTTTTTCACCCAATTTCTCATTATCAATACTTTGATTAATATCTGAGGGTTTATTAACAATGAAATACCGGCAAAATGGAACAAAGAAAAGAATTATAAAAACACCAAAAATTATATAAGTAGTTCTCCAGCCATACTGACTAATCAACAAAACTGTAATGGGCGGAATAAAGACCCCTGATAGAGAAATACCAAGTGCAGCGTAACCAATAGCTGAGCCAATTTTATTTTTAAACCAATTAGAAATTAACTTAGCAGTTGTTAAATTTCCAAATAATGTCATTCCAAGTGCAACTATAGATCCAAAAATTATTACAAACTGATAATAGCTTTGGCTAAAACCAAGCATAATGAGACCAGTTCCAAAAATTAAGGTTCCAATAGTCAAAATATTTTTAAGAGAAAATTTATCAACTAACTGACCGCAAATTGGTGCAAATACCCCCCCTGAAATAATCATAATAGATAATGTACTTGATATTAAAAATCTTCCAGCATTGAACTCATTCTGTAAATGTATAAAGAAAACAGAATAAGCATAAAAAGGAATACCAACTGAAAACATGTTGATAAAACCAGAGCTTGCTACAATTCTCCACCCATGAAAACTTTTAAACAATTTTAACCTCGAAATAAATTTAAGAAATTTCAACAATAAATATTTAAAATATAATGAAAAGAAAATTATTAAAAATGTGCATAATTAAGTAATTTTCTATAATGTTAATTTTAAAATATTATGGGATACAATTATGAAAAAAATTATTTCAATTTTTAGTTTTATATTTTTAATTTTTAGCTCTTTATCACTTCAAGCACATAGCCTTCAACAATCAGTGAATAGTGAAGATAGATCAAAAGAAAATATTATTAGAGATAAATTCCGACATCCATATGAAACTCTTAAATTTTTTGAAATTGAACCCAAGATGACAGTTGTTGAATTATCACCTGGAGGAGGATGGTATACAGAAATTCTTGCGATTTATATGTATGATGAGGGTGAACTAATCACTGCCCCTTATAGCGCCACATTGAGCGATTATGCAAAGAGATCAAGAGAAGCGTTTGAGGTTAAATTGAATAGTAAAAGCATTTATGAAAAAGTAAAAATTGTTGATCTATTTGGTAAGCTTGCAGAAGATAAAACTGTTGATGCTGTCCTTACATTTAGAAATGTTCATAATTGGCTTGGTGAAGATGGTAGTGGGGTAAAAAAAGTATTTGAGCAATCCTTTGCCGCTCTAAAACCTGGAGGTATTTTAGGTGTTGTAGAGCATAGGGCCGAACCTGGAGTTTCAATTAAAGAAATGAAAAAAAGTGGTTATGTAACAGAAGAACTAACAATTAATTTAGCAGAAGAAGCTGGTTTTATTTTATCAAAAAAATCTGAAATCAATGCCAATATAAAAGATACTAAAGATCATCCTAATGGTGTTTGGACGCTTCCACCCTCTCTTTATTTAAAAGATGGGGATAAAGAAAAATATCGCCAAATTGGAGAAAGCGATAGAATGACTCTTCTTTTTAGAAAACCAATTTAATATTGATATCTTGATCCGATTAATTATTTTGTATACCCAGTGGAATATTGCTATCAATAACAATACCTGAAATATACCAATGCTCATTTTCCTTTATAAGAATATAATTTACATCTGATGTTAAATATACATTACCATCGTTATTAATTCTTGAAAAATTTAACTGTGTAATAGCTGATTTATCTTTTTTCATAAGAAGTATTAAGGAATTAATAATTGACTCTTTCCATCCAGTTTTTCTAATTTCTTTAAAATTTAGGAAAGTTGAAATTTCATTATGAATAGTTTTTTTGCCATTTTGTATAACCATTAAAGGAAATGAAAAATTTCTTTCAATCATTATTATGTCTTGAGCATTAAAATCATTAAAATAGTTATCTATTAATTCTTCAGGCGTTTCGCATGCAAAGGCACTAAAACTCATTATTATGGCGATAGTTAAACTACATAATAAATTTTTCATTCTATTTCCTCTCAATCTAGTGGATGTGAAATCTTTTTAATTTCATACGTATTGATATTGATTTTATTTGGCGGATATTTTTCCAAAATAGAATTAAAATAAAACCAATTTTCAGTTTTAAAGTGATTTTCTAAAACCTGCATATTAGACCATACTTCAGTTGCTCTGATAATGCTTGGATTATTTATATCGACAGCAAATGTAAATTCTTCACATCCTTCTTCTTTTCTAGTTATTTCAACATGGTTTTGAAGTATTTCATATATTTCTTGAATATTTTCCTTACCCCAGTCAACTTCAACATTTACAACAATAGTCTCATTATTAGCTAAAAGGTTTGTTGAAAACATTAAGGCTACAAATAAACAACATAGTATTTTTTTCATTTTATTCCCTCTTGGAATTATTTTTAGATGATTCTTCATAGGTTTTTTTTATACAATTCATATCATCAGGCCAATTAAAAGAAAAAATAAAATTTCAACTATTGAAAAATACTTAATAATGATAGATACATATGGTGTGGGCAGCCATAGCTCAGTTGGTTAGAGCGCCTGGTTGTGGACCAGGAGGTCCTTAGTTCAAATCTAAGTGGCTGTACCACATTTTTTTTAAAGTTATCCACAGAAAAGTGTAGTTATCCACAGATTTTAGCTTTTACGTACTTGAGATAATTTTCAGTTTGTGTTTTTATTAATTCGACGACAGAAATGACCATCAGTCGTTGGGCGGGTGTCAACCGCAGTGAGAACCGAATGGTCATCGGGACATGGTGAAAGAAGAGTAGTAATATTCGGAAAGAACCACTTCTGATGGAGAAGAAAACCAAGAAAGCCCTTAGGGGAAAGAAAGGAAGGAGGCTCCATGAAACAGAAAGCCAAGAAAAGCCCTTAGGGGAAAGAAATGGAAAGAAGTTTTTAAAAGAAGAGTGGATGGCAAGCTTAATCGAGGGCGATTAGGTATAAAAAGGAACCTTAACGGGTTCCTTTTTTTTTAGTTTAAGCCCCTATCCTCCAATAAAGCAGAAATTTCAGGATTACTTCCTGCAAATGACCTATATAATTCCATAGGATCCTCTGTTCCACCTTTTTCAAGAATATATTTTCTATATTTATCAGCTAAATCCTTATTAAATACATCACCAGTATTTTTAAATCTTGCGAAAGCATCAGAATCTAAAACAGCAGACCAAATATAGCTATAGTAACCTGCAGAGTAAGATGAGGTAAAAATATGTTGAAAATATGTGGTCCTGTATCGAGAGACTATTTCATCAATTAAACCTATCTTCTTAAGGGACTCTTTTTCAAATTCAGTTGTATCTTTAATTTCATTAGTATCAAGTGAATGCCAATCCATATCCAAATAAGAAGCAGCCAAATATTCCACATTCGCGAAACCTTGATTGAATTTACTCGCATTTTGCATTTTCGTAATTAATTCATCGCTAATTGACTCTCCAGTTATGAAGTGTTTTGCATAAGATTTTAGTAATTCTGGTTCAACAGCCCAATGCTCAAATACTTGCGATGGAAATTCTACAAAATCTCTTGAGACAGACGTACCAGAGAGACTTTCATATTCAGTATTACTTAATAACCCATGTAAACCGTGCCCAAATTCATGAAAAAGAGTTGTTAAGTGTTCAAGATTTAAAAGAGAAGGTTTATTTTTCGTAGGAGGAGGAAAATTACAGACGTTAACTACAATTGGTCTTTCTCGTCCCTCAAAATTAGATTGGCCTTTAAAAGTACTCATCCAAGCACCACCTCTTTTACTTGAACGAGTATAATAATCACCTATATAAATACCTATATGTGATCCATTCTTATCCTTAACTTCCCAAACTCTTGCATCTTTATGATAAAGATCAAAATCAAATCTCTCCTCAAATGATAATCCAAAAAGTTTACTAGCAGTTTTAAAAATGCCATCAATAGCATTATCTAAAGTAAAAAACTCTTTTATCTCCTCATCGTTAAGGTCAAATTTTTCTTTTCTTAGTTTTTCTGAATAGTACCACCAATCCCATGAAGCAATTTTAAAATTACCTCCTTCCTGATTAACTAACTCCTGTAAATCAATTAACTCTTTATTAGCTCTTTTAAGAGCTGGTTCCCATAACTGATCAAGTAAGTCATAAACAGCTGAAGGTGTTTTTGCCATAGTATTATCTAAAACATAATGGGCGTGAGTTTCAAAATTAAGAAGATTAGCTTTTTCAACTCTTAAAGAGGCGATTTTTGCTGTGATTTCTTTATTATCAAATTCATTATTATTATCACCCCTCATAATATAACCTTTGTATAGCTTTTCCCTTAGATCACGTCTTTTAGAATAAGTTAAGAATGGATACAAACTGGTTCGATGTGGTGTGAAAATATATTTATCTTTATATTTCCTATCTTGTGTTTGTTTATATTTTTTTTCGGAAGTTTCTTTAGCTAAAGTTATAATATCTTCGGGCAAACCTTCTAAGTCATTTTGAGTTAGAATAATCTCAAAATTATTAGTTTCTGTTAATAAATTCTGAGAAAATTCTACTGAAAGTTTTGAAATCTCTTGATTAATTTCTGAATATCTTTTTTTGTCAGAGCCTTCAAGTAATGCCCCATTTCTAATAAAATTTTTATATTTTTCTTCTAGAATTTTAATCTCTTCTTTTGATAGATCTAATTTATCTATTTTTTCCCATAGATATTTAATCTTTTGAAAAATACCAGGATTTAAACTAATAGAATCATAATGTTTAGTTAGTATGGGTGATATTTCTTTTTCAATTTTTTGAATTTCTTTATTTGATGTAGATCCTGATAAATTATAAAAAACAGCACTAACCCTATCTAAGATTTTTCCTGACTTCTCAAGAGCAATAATAACATTTTTAAATGTTGGCTCATCGAAGTTTTCGATTATTTTATTTATTTCATTATTATGACCTTCTATACCCTTTAAAAAAGCAGGCATAAAATGATTGCTATCAATCTTTGAAAAAGGAGGTATCTCGAATTCAGTATCATAATTTTTAAAGAAAGGGTTTTGCATGGCATATATATTAGAAAAACTAAAAATAATAATATAGAAAAAAATAATAAATTTTTTCATTTTTAAATGATCATTCCAAATAATTTAAGAATCTATATTAAGGCGATTATAAAAATTAATAAAAATTTCTCTGAAATAATAGAACAATGTTGAAAATATAATAGTACTTAAAAATAATTGAAAATCAAATGGAATAGCCATTATATATGTATCTAATAAAGAATAACCTAAACCACCAGATAACCAAACAGAGAAATTAACGAGTATATGCCAAATTAATACAGAGACACCTCCTCTGATAATTAAATTTTTATACGATAAACTTTTAGAAATAACTGATAACAAGCTTGATATAAAAATACAAAAGTATACGACAGGCATCGAAGAGTAAAAGCCAAGGAAAGGATCAGTAATAATTAAAACTCCAACCGGTAAAAATAATTGTACATATCTATTATTTGTTAAAAAAGGTAAAAAAGATGCTACAGCAATTAAAGGTGTAAAATTTGACGGAAAGCCAATAAAACGGCTTAAAATTAAACATAAAATAAACAAAACTGATGATTTAAAAAATTCCAAAGATTTTTTCTCCTGCATCTTTTAAACTATAATTTGATGTAAATATCAATAATATATGCCACTGGTAACAGTATAAAAAATCATAAATCTAGAATAATTATTGAGGAGGCATTGGAACTAACTTATTTGTAGATGTTCCTTTTGCAATTAGCTCGTCATTCTCGTCAGTTAAGGAACCTTCTACAAAAGCTATTGATTTACCTAACTTTATTACTTTTGCAGAAGCATTAACTATTCCAGGATTAGCAGATTTAAAAAAAGTGATTTTTAGTTCAAGGGTTAATGGACTAAATTTAAAATCAGTGGGTATCATAACACTGTGCGCCATTGCAGAGTCAATCCAACCAGTTACATAACCACCTTGAACAATATTACCAGAATGACAGTGACGAGGCTCTGCTATATATTCGATTTTTATTGATTGATTTTCTTTGCTAAATTCCAGAATTTTACTAAACCCCATACCTTTAAAAAGAGGTTGAGTTCTCATATATTCTGTTCTTTTTTTAATGTCCATTTCTTTATCCAAAATCGCTAATATTTATTAAATCTGGGGTCACTACTAAGTTATCACCAACATCATAAAGTAATTCCTCTAGTTTTATAGTATTTAAATTTCCTGTTTCAGTTTGTTGGTATGAGGCTTCAAAACCGTCTGATGAACTAATTCTTACTATTGATGATTCTTGATTTCCAATTTTTTTATAACCTGTAAATCTAACAAGCACTAAATCAATTTCAGGCCAAATATATATCAATTGACCATCTAAGCCTTTTGCCGAAAAAAATGGATAATCAATTTTTGAAGTTTCGCTTGTCCACCACTGAAAACCATAAGACATTAAACCATCATATTTTGTTGTTGAAATATTTATCCATTCTTCTGATACAATTTGTTGATTTTGCCAATTTCCCTCTTGGGCAACCATTAAGCCAAACTTTGCAAACTCTCTTGGGGTCATGTCTATACTTGAATAAGTAATTGTATTTCCAGACTGGTCTGACCACCAGGTCTCATTAACATCTATTAAATTAAAAAGTTTTTTATCAGCATACTCTTGAAAAGATACACCAGTTGCATTTTCTATAATTTCACCAAGAAGCATTGAGTCTTCGTTAGAGTATCTGAAAACTTCACCTGGCGGCCTTATAACTTCCCTATCTAAAGCATGACTGACCATATCTGGTAAAATATAAACAAATCCGTGATCTTCCATGCCTGATCTCATTGATAAAAGATGTTTTAATAAAATTTTATCTTGGTCTTGCCCCCTCCATTCCGGTAAATATTTCGTAATGGGATCTTCAATAGATTCAATATATCCCTCATCTATCGCTATTCCGATAATTGTTGATGTAAAACTTTTGGCAACAGACCAACTAGTTACTAAACTTTTTTCGTTATAACCATCAGCATAATACTCACTAATAATATCAGATCCTTTAATTAGAATAGCAGCTTGAGTATTACTAGTATCACTTTTAATAAAATCCATTAAATTTTCTACTTCGTTTGTATCTAAACCAATACTTTCTGGATTTTTTAATTGCCAAGAGAAACTTTTTTTATTTGGAATTATTTTATCACCCTCAATAGTTAAATTTGACCGGCCGTTTATGACACCATTAGTTGGAAATGAATTAATCCCAAAATTAATTGCAAAATCTGTATAATTATTTTGGCCAACTATTATTCCAGCCGTTTGATTTCCTCCAATCTCATAAAAGTTTCTGTGTGAAGAGTTAATTGTTATTTCTGAGCCATTCGATAAAACTAACTGAAAAGCTGTAGAAGAAAATTTACTAGAAGATATTATTATCCCATCAGTTAATTGGATAATATTATTTCCATCGGTATCCACAATATTTATCTCAGCACCTGGATTTATAGCATTAGTAATAATATAAGTATCATCACCAGCTAAACCTCTATAAGTAGTTTTATCCTGAGTAGGAATAATTATGTCATTATTTGAGCTATAGTTTATTGCCATCTAGGGGACTAGCCATTCACCATGAAATTCGTTATCTTTATAATTATATTTTGCTCTAATGTGTCCTGAGGCAAAAAGAAAAAGTGTTTCAATAATATTAATCTTACAATTAATAACAACAAAGTTTTCAAAACCATTTAATTTGTCTTCACCCTCATTTTGAAAAGAGACATCGGATATTGATGAAATAATTTTTCCTGGTTCTTCTGTTACTCTGTAACACTCTCTGCTCATTGGATACATATTTGACCAAATTTCAGAGAGAGATTTCTTGTTATCTTCAATTACAGCGTTTGCTGAAATCCTAATCTGAAGTTTATTTTTTTTATCGTAGCCAATCAGAGATACTGAACTGTTATTAGTTATTTCTTGAATTTTACTTGATCTAATATCTGTATGGAAACGAATTATAGAATTATTTACATCAAATTTTCTTAGTACAACATTTCTTGATTGAGGTTGATTTTCTTCGTTCACAGTTGATAGGGTTAGAAGATGAAGGTCATCATTTCGTTTTTTTGCTCCTCTCTCTAAAAGTGAAAAAACATAACTTAAACTCTTAGTTAAGTCATTTGATGGATGATTTTCCAAATTGTCTTTAAACATTATCTATTTCGCCTTTGATTTTTTACTCTTTCCCTCATTTCAATGATATTTTTGTAATTGTTGTGAGAAACTCTTACAAACCCCATACTTTTTCCCATCGAAATCTGGTTAAAACAAGAAGTATTATTTACAGGCATATTAATATTTGTCTCAATTAGTTTTTCTTTAAAATCATCAGGCAAAGATTTTTTTATTACATGAGGACCATTAATAATTTCATCAGATAACCATATAACCCTTATTTTATTAATATCTAAAAGACCTTTATTCATCATATTTTTTAACATCCCTCTCGAAAAACCTTCGGAGGCATCACCAATTCCAGAAACCCATGTTACACCAGCATCATACTGATTATTTAAGACAGCTATTACTGACTGCTCATGACCGCCTGCAAAACCCGTTCTTTTAAAAAAAGTATCAGGATTAAATCCATCATTTATTAATTGATAAAATGGAACTAAATATCCTGAGGTGGAATTAGGATCAGCCCATGCAATGGATTTATTTTGCATATCTTCGATTGAGAAAATATCAGAATCTTTATGAACATACATAGCTGATTTATAGCCAATAGAGCCATCTTCCTCTTGGACTGTAATAACTGGCTCCACTATCTCTTTATTTTCTAAATATATTGCAGCATAACCAGATGGTCCCATGCTTGCGTAATCTAAAAAGCCACCCAATAAACCGTGTATTACTCCTGCATAATCTGATGCAGGAAAAAAATTTACTTCTATATCAAGTTCTTCTTCAAGATAACTTCTCCAACACTCATAGTTTTTAAGTCGATCAGCCTCGTTCTCTCCTCCAAGAAGTCCTATATTTAGGGATTTAACTTTATTGCGCCAATTTTCTTTTTCATTTGCTACTGAAGCATTTGTAAAAACAAAAAAGATTAAAACATAAGCTAATAACTTATAAAACAATTTTAACTCCGCCATTGCATAATAATAAAATATGACACTATATTTATATTTATAAATATTCAAAAAAAAATTTAAAAAAAAGGATACAATTTATGAATGAAAAAATCTCTAAGTATTCATTCAATATAAATATTAAAGACGATGCCCTAAAAGATATTAATTTAAGATTAAGAAATTCAAGAATCATCAATGATTTTGGTAATAATGAATGGGGTTATGGAACAAACGCATCTTATCTAAAGGATTTAATTTCCTATTGGGCTAATGATTATAAATGGAAGGATCAAGAAAATGAGATCAATAGATTTGCACATTATAAAGTAGAAATAGAAAATACCCCTGTTCATTTCATATATGAAAAGGGGTCAGCGGAAAATTCTAAGCCTTTGATTTTAACACACGGTTGGCCTTGGACTTTTTGGGATTATAAAAAAATTATTGAACCATTAGCTCATCCTGAAAAATTTGGAGGTAATTTAACAGACTCTTTTGATGTTATTATTCCCTCTTTACCTGGATATGGTTTTTCAACTCCCCTTAAAGAAACTGGAATGAATTTTTGGAAGACATCTGATATTTGGGTTAAACTTATGACAGATATTTTAGGATATAAAAAATTTTTTGCTCATGGAGGAGATTGGGGTGCTGCAGTTACACTTCAACTAGGCCACAAGTATTCTGAAATAGTTCCTGCAATACATACACATATGGCAGTACCAATAGATTTTGTTACAAACCCTCATCCAGATATAAGCTTTTATAGTGATAGCGAAAAAAAATGGCATGAAAAAAATATGAACTTTATAACTGAGGGAAATGGCTATTTTCAAATCCAGGCGTCAAAGCCGCAAACCCTATCTTATGGACTAAATGATTCCCCAGTTGGATTGTTAGCATGGCTAGTAGAAAAAAGACGTTCATGGAGTGATTGCAAAGGAAATATTGAAAATCGATTCTCTAAGGATGACCTTATCAATACAGCAATGATATATTGGTTAACTGAAAGTTTTGGAACCTCGGCAAGATATTATTATGAAGCTATTCATAATATTTGGAAACCCTCTCATAATAGGCATCCTATGGTTGAAAGTATTACAGGGTTTACAATATTTGAGGGAGATGTGATATTTCGACCTAAGAAATGGATGGAAAAAGAACATAATATTAAATATTGGAATGTAGAGTCTTCGGGAGGTCATTTCGCCCCAATGGAAGAACCTGAAATTTTAATAGATGAAATACGAAAATTTTTTAACCCATACAGAAGTTTAATATAGAGGGGTATTATGGGAAGATTAGAAAATAAAGTTGCTGTTGTTACTGGTGGATCATCAAACCCTAGTTTAGGACGATCGATGTCCATAGCTTTTGCTAAAGAGGGAGCAAAAGTAATTCTTACAGATGTTGATATCCTAGGAGGAAAGGAAGTTGAAGGTGAAATCCTAAACTCTGATGGCGAAGCAGTTTATATTGAACATGATGTAACTTCTGCTGAGGGATGGGCAGAAGTAAGAAATAAAACTCTAGAAAAATATAAGAAGATTGATATTCTTGTAAATAATGCAGGAATAGCAATTATTAAACCTTTCGAGGAGACAACAGAAGAAGAGTGGGATAAAACCCTCAATGTTAATTTAAAATCTATATTTTTAGGTTGTAAAACTTTTTTACCTGATATGCGTAAGCAAAAAAGTGGTTCCATAATTAATATTTCATCAATTGCAGGACTAGTTGGCCTCGCAAACTGCTCAGCCTATAATGCTAGTAAAGGTGGTGTTCGTTTATTAACTAAAAATATTGCTATAGAATATGGTGAATTTGGTATTCGTTGTAACTCAATACATCCGGGTTTTATGGCGACTAATATGAATGATCCTAAAGTAATCAAAGAAAGAGGTGGTGACATTGAGGCAATGACAAGTACTATTCCTCTAAAAAGAATGGGAACAGCAGAAGACATTGCAAACTGTGCATTGTTTTTAGCATCAGATGAATCCACATACGTTACAGGAAGCGAATATATTATTGATGGTGGAATGATAGCAAAATAATATCTAACTCAAAGAGTCATAAGAAATATCTTCCATGGTATGTTTACCCCTGTAAGTTAGAGAAGCAAATAAACCATTAGGATCGTTATTGGCATCATCGCCTGTTCTACTCCAATCAAAGATATATTGTCTTAAGGAAATTCTCCAATCACCATCACGGCACTCATACTTATCTATATATCTTCCAGCAACTAAATACTCAGAACCACCTGCAGCCATGAAAGCCAAAACATAAATTTCGCCCTTTCCGATATTAGCTGCAGCATCAATATCATAATACTCATTAACGACGGTATGTGTTGTGTAATCCATATCAGCTTGGCCATCGACAACGATTTTACAAAACTCAGCATGATGACCGTCATAACTTCCATATTTTACTTCAGCATCTTCATGAAAAGCAGATTTTAATAAATCTAAATCTGATCTATCCACTCCTCTAGAATAACAAGTAGCAGCTTTTCTGACTGCCTGTTCAGCTAAAAGATCCTCAATATTTTTTACTTTAACCATTCTTTTCTCCCATTAATCCTAAAATTGTATTATTCAAATTCGGATATTACAACTTCAATCTATCTTAAAGAACTAAATTATATAAAGGTCTGAGATAGTCCCGTTTTGGGCGCCGGAAGAATTAAGAATATCATAAACTCCAAAAATCTCAGCAAATTCTGAAAAGCTTATATCTATTCCTTTATCAGCATTCGTAATA
>MDTB01115950.1_pt1 | contig 23164 bp, 31 predicted proteins | sample 811161 | NCBI WGS metagenome assembly MDTB01 (sample SAMN05326650, study PRJNA326480) | marine metagenome | isolation source: seawater | place: Mediterranean Sea | collected 2009
ATACCTCTATAAGTTTTTTTGAGACTATTAGTCTATAAAGTGATAAAATTCAAATTAAATGAGTATAGAAATCAAAATTAGCAAAAAACGTATACCCTATAAAATTGCAATGCTTTATCTCAATAAAAGAGTTGAGGAAGTAAAAAATGGCACTAATAGAGAATTATTATGGATCTTAGAGCACCCAACTACTTATACTGCCGGGGTAAGATTCAATAGAAAGGAAATAATAGATAAAAAAATAAAAATAATTAAATCAAATAGAGGGGGTAAAATTACATTGCATAACCCAGGGCAAAAAATTATTTACTTTGTCATCAATTTAAACAAAAGAAAAAAGGATATAAGAAAATTTATAAATTCTATAGAAAAAAGTATAATACAATTTTTAAAAGATTTTAAAATTCAATCCAAAAGTGATAAAAAAAATGTAGGTGTTTGGGTAAAAGACGAAAAAATTGCAGCAATAGGTATAAGAGTATCTAGGTGGGTGGCCTATCATGGTTGTTCTATAAATATTTCGAATAATTTAAATCAATATTTAAAAATTATTCCCTGTGGTTTAAATAATAAAAAAGTTACTTCTATATTAAAACTAATTTCAATCAAACCTAAAAAATTTGAAAATAATTTAGCAAATATTTTTATTAAAAATATTAATAATATTTAAATATTTTTTTTTAAAAAATCTTCAAATAGAACGTTATATTTTGCTTTAAAATTATATTGAACATTATTAATCATGAATTTTATTTTATATGCGTGCAACATTAGATTTTTAATTTTTATTCTTTTCTGGTCATTTAAAAAATATTTATCATCTCCTATTATTGGACATCCAATTTTTAGTAATTGTTTTCTTAATTGATGCTTTCTACCAGTAATTGGGTTTAATTCTAAAAATGAATAACTTTCATTCGACTTAATAATTTTAAGATTTGATACAGCTTTTTGGGAAATCTTTTTATTATTTTCGTAAAAGATTAAATTATCTTTCATCACCTTTATAGATTTATCAACTTTACCATACACTATCGCTAAATAAGTTTTATGAATTTTCCTTATCCTAAAAAGTGAAGTAAATAATTGAGCATATTTTCTATTTTTAGCAATTATTAAAACTCCGGATGTCTCTTTATCTAATCTGTGAACAATGAAGGGTTTTGAATTATTAAAATATTTTGAATTCTTTAATATATCTACAATATTTTTAAATGATTTTGTGCCTGATTGAACTGGTATTCCTATTGGTTTATTAATTACTATAAAATTTTCATTATCTTCAATAACGTAATCATCATATGCACCAATTTCTTTTTTTTTTGGTAAATATTTTATCTTTTCTTTTTTATCTATAGGTTTTAATTTGGAAATATCATAAATCTCAATCAAATCACCTGCCTGAAGTCTATAAGATGATCTAGCTTTTCTTTTATTAACTTTAACTTTATTTAGTCTTAGTATTTTTTCTAATAAAGAGTGTGGTAGGTTGATTATTTTAATTTTAAACCACTTATCTAGACGTGAGTCGTTATAATCATCTTCTACAATATATGATTTAGGCATTAAAGCTTAATTTATTTACTTGACGCTTTAGTATCTGGTTGAGTTTCTTTTTTTTTATCTTTTGTCTCAGTTTTTTTTGGCTTATCAACTTTTTTGGCTTCTGGATTTCTATCAACTAATTCAATTACTGCCATCGGTGCATCATCACCAGTTCTAAAACCAGCTTTTAAAACTCTTGAGTAGCCACCTTTTCTAGAACTATATCTTTTAGACAATTCGTCAAATACTTTAGTTACTGATTTTTTATCTTGAAGTTTTGAAAAAAGTCTTTTTTTGTTACTTAAAATATTTTTTTTTCCTATAGTAATCACTTTATCTATTTGTGGTTTTAACTCTTTTGCTTTAGGTAGGGTAGTGATAATTTGTTCATATTTTATAAGAGAATTGAGCATATTTTTAAACAAGGCTTTTCTATGCTCACTTGTTTTATTAAGTTTTCTGTACCCTATACCGTGTCTCATTAGTAGTTATTTTCCTCTAATTTTTTAGATAATTCTGCAATATTGTCTGGAGGCCAATTAGGTATTTCCATTCCTAAGTATAAAGACATAGTGTTTAAAACTTCTTTTATCTCATTTAGAGATTTTCTACCAAAATTTGGCGTTCTTAACATCTCCGGCTCAGTTTTTTGAACTAAATCTCCAATATAAATAATATTATCATTTTTAAGACAGTTCATAGATCTTACAGAAAGCTCTAATTCTTCAACTCTTTTTAATAGATTTCTATTAAACTCGGGCTCTGATGATTTAACCTCTTTAACAACTTCTTGTGGATCTTCAAAATTGACAAACATTGATAATTGATCTTGAAAAATTCTTGCTGAATATGCGATTGCGTCCTCAGCATCAACAGTCCCATTAGTTTCAACAGTCATAAGAAGCTTATCGTAATCTAAGGCGCTTCCGGCTCTTGTATTTTCAACTGAGAATGAGACTTTTTTGACCGGGCTAAATAATGAGTCTATTGATATTAAACCTAATGGACTGTCTTCTGATTTATTTTTTGGCGCTTGAACATATCCTTTGCCAGTGCTGACCATCAATTCCATATGAAAATTAGTGTTCTCATCCAAATTACAAATAGTTTGTTCTGGATTAAGTATTTCAATTTCTGGAACTAAAGAAATATCTTTAGCTTTTACTTCTTTTGGACCTTTAATATCAAGAATAATTTTTTTTGGACTAGATGAAGATGATTTTATTGCTAGATTTTTTACATTTAAAACAATATCAGTTACATCTTCTCTAACTCCCTTTATCGATGAAAATTCATGCAAAACACCATCAATTTGAATCGCTGTGACAGCTGCACCTTGAATTGAAGATAATAAAATTCTTCTTAGAGAATTGCCAATAGTTTGACCAAAACCTTTTTCTAATGGCTCTGCAATAACTTTTGCAACTGTTTTATCTTCATTACTAGTTATTTCTAATTTATTGGGTTTAATTAGCGCTTTCCAATTTTTATCGATTACATTTGATGTTGTTTGCATTTACACTCTCCTTTTTTTTGGCGGCCTTGCACCATTATGTGGCATTGGCGTTGTATCTTTAATAGTTAAAATTTTAAAACCTCTGGATTGCAATGAACGTAGAGCTGTTTCTCTACCTGAGCCAGGACCTTTAACTTCAACAGTTAAAGTTCTTAAACCTTGCTCAAATGCTTTGGATCCTGCATCATCAGCAGCTACCTGTGCTGCATATGGAGTTGATTTTCTTGAACCTTTAAACCCTTTGGCTCCGGCAGATGACCATGAAATGACGTTTCCACTCTCATCAGCTATTGATATAATTGTATTATTAAATGTAGAATAAACGTATGCAATTCCAGATGTAATATTTTTTTTTATTTTTTTCTTTTTTTTAAAACTACTAACTTTACCAGTTTCGGCTTTGTTAGACTCCGTTTTTATTTCTTTTTTTTCAATTTTTTTATTCATTTAATTTATTTTTTTAGAGGAGTTAATTTTTTTCCTGCGATAGCTATTGCTTTACCTTTACGTGTTCTTGCATTACACTGTGTTCTTTGGCCTCTTACTGGAAGTTTTTTTTTATGTCTTGTTCCTCTATAACAAGCAAGATCCACTAATCTCTTAATATTAACTGAAATTTCTCTTCTTAAGTCTCCCTCAACTTTATGGTTAGCGTCAATATATTCTCTTATTTTTAAAACTTGTTCCTCAGATAATTGGTTAACTCTTTTTGAACTTGGAATATTGAGTTTATCACATATTTTTCTCGAAGAATAAGGGCCTATACCATGAATGTAAGTAAGTGCAATGCTAACAACTTTGTTTTGTGGAATGTTTATTCCTGCTATTCGAGCCATATTTTATGAGTTTAAGTTTCCTGCGTATTTATATTGTTAAATTATTTAAAGTCAACCCTTGATGCCTTCAATTATTCCGCTAATTTCACTATTAATTTCAGATATACTAGCCTCTCCGTTTATAACCTTAAGTAAATTAGATTGCTTGTAATACTCAATAACTGGAGAAGATGATTTTTCATAAGTGTCATATCTTTTAATTGCTATTTCTTCATTATCATCATCTCTTTTTTCTTGGATTTGTCTTTCAAGGATCCTTTTTTTAACTGTTTTTAAACTTACAGATAATTTTAAAACAATATCTATTTTTTGATCGTATCTTTTAAGTAAACTATCTAAATTTTTTGCCTGAATTAAAGTCCTAGGATATCCATCAAAGATAATCTTATTTTTATAGATTTCATTAGAAACGAAATTTTCAATTAAATTTCCAACTATTTCATCTGACACTAATTCACCAGAATTCATTATTGATGATATTTTTTTTCCCAAATCTGTTTTGTTTTTGATTTCAGAACGAAGTAAATCGCCTGTCGATAATTGATGCAAATTAAATTTTTCCATTATAAACTTTGACTGTGTGCCTTTACCTGCTCCTGGCGGTCCAAATATAACTAAATTCATTTTTTTACTACTTGCCGAACTTTGTTTTTTTGATTAATGATTCATACTGAGAGCTCATTAACCTTGTTTGAACTTGAGTGACTGTATCCATAGCAACAACTACAACTATTAAAATTGAAGTTCCGCCAAGATAAAAAGGAATAGGATATTTAGCTATTAAAAATTCTGGCATTAAACAAACAAAAGTAAGATATAAAGATCCGACTGTTGTTAATCTAATTAAAATTGTTTCTATATACTCTGCAGTTCTTTCACCTGGTCTTATACCTGGAACATATCCTCCGTATTTTCTTAAATTTTCAGCAGTTTCTTTTGGATTAAATACTATTGAAGTATAAAAAAAAGAAAAAAATATTATCCCAGAAGCATAAAGCAACATATAAAGAGGTTGTCCTTGTGTAAACATTGAAGAAATTTTTAAAAATGTATCTGATTCAGAAAAGCCAAAATTTGAAATTGTTATTGGTAGAAGCAATAGTGCAGAAGCAAAAATAGCAGGAATAACCCCAGCTGTATTAATTTTTAAGGGTAAGTGAGAAGACTCCCCACCATACAGCTTATTTCCAACTTGTCTTTTAGGATAATTAATCAAGATTTTTCTCATAGCTCTTTCAAAAAAAACAATAAACAAGACTGTTAAAATAACTAAAATAAAAATTCCAACAATCATCAAAGCTGATAATGCTCCAGTTCTTCCTAGCTCAAAAGTTGAAGCTAAAGCTCTAGGAATTTCTGCAACAATTCCAGAAAAAATTATCAAAGAAATACCGTTACCTACTCCTCTTAATGTAATTTGTTCCCCTAACCACATTAAAAATGTTGTGCCAGCTACTAAAGAAATAGTAGTAATCACTCTAAATTTCATTCCAGGATCAATAACTAAATTTCCTGCATTCTCTAAGCCGACTGAAACACCGTACCCCTGTAGACAAGCAATTAAAACAGTTCCGTATCTTGTAATTTGAGTAATCTTTTTTCGTCCTATTTCTCCTTGTTCTTTTAAACTTTTAAAATAATCAGATACTCCAGTCAGTAATTGAACTATGATTGATGAGGAAATATATGGCATAATCCCTAATGCGAAAATTGCCATTCTTGTTACCGCGCCACCAGAAAACATGTTAAACATTCCCAATAATCCTTGTTGACTTGAGGCCATGATTTCTTTGAGTGCTGCAGGGTCTATACCTGCCAAGGGAACATAGGTGCCCAATCTATAAATAATTAAAATTAAAATAGTAAAAAGAATTCTATTTTTTAAGTCTTTGGCTTGACTAAAAGCACCAGCTGTATTTAGAGTTTCGCTAGACATAAAAATTACTTTTTAATAATACTTAATTTTCCACCAGCTTTTTCAATTTTCTCTAAAGCTTGTTTAGATGCAAAATGTGCTGATATATTTAACTCTTTTTTTAATTCTCCAGAGCCAAGAATTTTTAGTTTTTGATATTTTTTATTAATAAGTTTTTTTTCTTTTAGAATTTTTAAATCGATTATACTGTCTAAGTTATTTATAGTTTTATCAAAAATTGATTGGATTTTAGATAAATTCAAAATGGCTATATTTTTCTTATTTATACTTTTAAATCCTCTTTTCGGAAGTCTTCGGTATAGTGGCATCTGACCACCTTCAAAACTTTTTATAGCGACACCTGATCTTGATTTTTGTCCCTTGTGACCTCTGGATGAAGTTTTTCCTCTTCCAGAACCAATTCCTCTACCTACTCTAACTTTTTTTTTGTTATTTTTAATTAAATTTTTTAAACTCATTATTTTTCCTCTCTTTTTAAAATCACTTCAGATATTTTTTTACCTCTTATTGCGGATAAAATTTTAGGTGAGTTTTGGGATTTCAAACCGTTTATACATGCCTTTAATACATTGTGAGGATTAGCAGAACCTAATGATTTTGCTACAACATCTTGTATTCCTAACACTTCACATACTGAACGAATTGCACCACCAGCAATTATTCCCGTTCCGGACGGAGCGGCTCTTAAAAATACTTTACCTGATCCATTTTTTCCATTTACATCATGATGTAAAGTTCTCCCATCTTTCAAAGGAATTTTAATTAAATTTCTTTTTGCTACTTCTGTTGCTTTTTTTATTGCATCAGGAACTTGTTTTGATTTCCCTTGTCCAATTCCGACTGAGCCTTTTTGATTGCCTACAACCACTAAGGCTGCAAAACCGAATCTTCTTCCGCCTTTAACAACTTTAGTAATCCTATTAATTGCGACTAGTTTTTCTTTAATATCACTTTCTATTTTATTTTTTTCTACCATGTTAAAATTTTAATCCATTTTTTCTTAGCGTTTCAGCAAAAGTTTTTACTCGCCCATGATATTTATGTTCTCCTCTATCAAAGTAAACTTCACTTATATTTTTTTCTTTTGCTCTTTTTGCTAAAGTCTCTCCGATAAGATTTGATTTTTCCATCTTTTTAAGTTTCTTTAATTTAATATCTTTCTCAATTGAAGAGGCAGATACTAAAGTTTTTCTTTTTATATCATCAATTATTTGAGCTGATATATGATTTATTGATTTTGAAATAGTCACTCTATATTTGCTCGAGTTGATTTTTTTTAATTTTTTTCGATTTCTTAATCTTCTTTTTAATTTTTGACTAATTTTTTTCATTATTTTTTCTTTCCCTCTTTTCTTAAAACAAACTGACCTCTCTCTTTAATCCCTTTTGCTTTATAAGGTTCAACCGGTTTAAGATTTTTTATATCCGCGGCAATTTTTGAAACAAGTTCTTTATCAACACCGCTGATCTTAATTATTGTTTGTTTCTCTACTGCAATTTTAATCTCCTTAGGAATATTAAAATTTACATCGTGACTAAAACCAATCTGTAAATTAAGTATTTGACCTTTAAGATTTGCTCTAAAGCCAACACCATTTAATTCCAAAACTTTTTCATGACCAGATGAAACACCAGCAACTGCGTTATTAATTAAACTTCTATAAGTTCCCCATAATATAGATGTTCTCTTATCAACTTTTTTTTCTAAAGGTTTAATTTGAAATTCATTTTTAATTAATTTTGAAGAAAAAATTTTATCATTTATATTTAACTTTGTAGTACCTTTAGGACCAGAAATTGTAAGATTTGGCCCTTCAATTTTAATTGATGAATCTTTTGGTATAATTATATTTTTTTTTCCTATTTTTGACATTAAAATACCCTACAAATAACCTCTCCACCTAAATTGTTTTTTCTTGCGTCTGAGTCACTCATAACACCTTTTGATGTAGACAGGATTGCTAATCCTAAACCATTCATAACCTTAGGTATGCTAGTTGCTCTAGAGTAAACTCTTCTTCCTGGTTTAGAAATTCTTTTGATCTCCTTAATGACTGGGTCACCTTCATAATATTTCAATGCAATCTTGAGACTTATTTTGTTATTTTCTTTTTTTTCAATAAAAAAATCTTTTATGTAACCCTCTTTTTTTAATATTTCTAAAATATTTTTTCTAAAATTTGATGACGGTATTACTATAGAATTCAAAAATCTCATTTGACCGTTTCTTATTCTTGAAAACATATCACCTATTGGGTCTGTAAATGTCATAATCCTCCTACCAACTTGATTTTGTTATTCCTGGAATTTTGCCTGCGGATGCCATATCCCTGAGAGCAATTCTTGATATTTTTAATTTTCTATAAACTCCATGAGGTCTACCTGAAACCTCACATCTATTTCTAATTCTAATTTTTGATGAATTTTTAGGCAGTTTATTTAATTTCAATTGCGCTTCAAACCTCTCTGACAGCTCTAATTTTTTATTATTAATTATTTTTTTTAAACTAGCTCTTTTTTTTGCATATCTCTTAACCAGTCTCATCCTTTTTAAATTTTTTTCTACTGCACTTTTTTTTGCCATTTTTACCTCAGTTTTTTTTATTATTGATTGGAAAATTTAACTCTTTTAAGAGTTCTAAAGTTCCTTCTTTGTTTTTGCTTTTAGTTACTATAGTGATGTCTAATCCTCTTATTTTATCAACCTTGTCAAAATTCACTTCAGGGAAAATTATATGTTCTTTAATTCCAAATGAATAATTACAAGAATTGTCAATTCCTTTACTTGATAAGCCTCTAAAGTCTTTAACTCTAGGTAGCGCTATATTTATTAGTCGATCTATGAACTCATACATTTTAGATGCCCTTAAGGTCACCTTTACGCCCGCGCTTGATCCTTTTCTTGTTTTAAAATTAGAAATAGATTTTTTAAATTTAGTAATAACAGGCTTTTGCCCGGCAATTAAAGTCATATCATCAGCACAAGCTTTCAACTTTTTTCCGTCGGATGCGTCTTCTCCAAGCCCCATATTTAAAATTATTTTTTCAATTTTTGGGACTTCGTGTCGATTTTTTAATGATAACTTGCTCATAAGTTTTCCGACAATCTCTTTGTCGTATGCTATTTTAAGTCTTGGTGTCATTTTTTACCTACAGTTTTCTTTTCCTTTTTAATATCAATACTTTTTACATTTGATTGATGTATAAAACTTTCTTTAGAAATTATGCCACCTTTATTTTCTTTGGTAGGTTTGAGATGTCTTTTAATCATTCCAATAGCTTTAATTTTTACTTTATTAAGCTTCCTATTAATTTCTAAAATTTCTCCAGTTTTTCCTTTATCTTTACCTGTTAATACTTTTACTTGCGTTCCTTTTTTAAAATTCATTTAAAGTACCTCCGGAGCTAATGAAATTATTTTTGTATGACCTTTTGATCTTAATTCTCTAGTTACAGGCCCGAATATTCTTGTTCCAATAGGCTCACCCTTATCATCAGTTAATACGACAGCATTAGTATCAAACTGAACCTTCGAGCCATCATTTCTATAAATTTCTTTTCTTGTCCTGACTACCACTGCTTTATGGACAGCACCCTTTTTTACTTTACCTTTAGGGATGGCGTCCTTGACACTTATAACTATTATATCACCTACAGAAGCATATCTTCTTTTTGATCCACCTAAAACTTTTATACATTCGACTCTTTTGGCGCCTGTATTATCGGCAACTGCTAATTCTGTTTGAATTTGTATCATTTTTCAATAACCTGCCATGTTTTCTTTTTTGAAAAAGGTTTGCACTCAATTATTGAGACAGTTTCTCCTTCTTTAAATTTATTTTTTTCATCGTGAGCGTGGTATTTTTTTGATCTTTTTATTATTTTTTCATAAAAAGGATGTTTAAACTTTCTTGTTACCTCTACGACAACTGTCTTGTCACTCTTCGCACTTGTTACTACCCCTTTTAAAATTTTTTTAGTCATTTAGTGTTTTTTAAAGTTGTGTATGCTCTTGCTATACTTTTTTTAATTTGATTAAATTGAGCTGGATTATTTATTTGGTTATTAATTTTCCTAAATCTTAAATTAAACAAATCTTTTTTTAATGAAAGAATTTTTTTCTCAGCTTGGTCTTTTGTTAATTTTTTATCTTCTTTTTTTTTAGACATATTATCTCTTTATAAATTTTGTTTTAATTGGTAATTTTGCACCTGCTTTATATAAAGCTTCCCTTGCGGTCTCTTCAGTTACACCATCTATCTCAAAAATTATTCTTCCTGGTTTTACTCTACATGCGTAATACTCTGGGGAACCTTTGCCTTTACCCATTCTAACTTCTGTAGGTTTTTTTGAAACTGGTATATTAGGAAAAATTCTTGTCCAAACTTTTCCTGTTCTTTTCATATATCTCGTTAATGCTACTCTTGCGGCTTCTATTTGTTTACCAATTATTCTCTCGGGTTCGATAGCTTTTAAACCGAATTGTCCATAATTTAGCTTCACCGCTCTAGTGGCGCTTCCGTGAATTCTACCTTTAAATGCTTTTCTATATTTAGTTCTTACTGGCTGTAGCATTTTTAACCCTTTCCTTTTTTTCTTTTTCAACGTCTTTTGCCATTAATTCACCTTTATAAATCCAAACCTTTACACCTATTATGCCATAGGTTGTTAAAGCTTCTGCAAAACCATAATCTATATCCGCTCTCAAAGTGTGTGATGGAATACTTCCTTCTCTTAACCATTCAGTTCTAGCTATTTCATTTCCAGCCAATCTTCCACTTAGCATTACCTTTATTCCTTTAGCATTCAATCTCATTGCTGATTGCATTGCTCTTTTCATAGCTCTTCTATAGGCCACTCTTTTTACAAGTTGTTGTGCTATATTTTCAGCAACTAAGTTAGAGTTTAATTCAGGTTTTTTTATTTCTTTAATGTTTACATTTACATCGCTATCGGTAATTTTCATTAAATTTTTTTTAATTTTTTCTATATCGGCTCCTTTTTTTCCAATAACGAAACCTGGCCTAGATGTATGAATTGACACGGTACATTTTTTAGATGAGCGTTCAATTATAATTTCTGACACACCTGAGTTTTGAATATTTTTCTTTATATATTTTCTAATTTTGAAATCTTCTATCAAGTATTTCCCAAAATCTTTCTTTTTTGCGAACCATGTAGAGTCCCAGCCTCTGTTAATTCCTAACCTTAAACCTATTGGATTTATTTTTTGTCCCATTATTTTTTTTCCTTTTTGTCTTTCTTTTCTTCAAGAATAATAGTTATTCTACTGAAAGGTTTTTTTATTGGACTCGCTCTACCTTTTGCTCTAGGTCTAAATCTCTTCATGACAAGTGATTTACCTACATATGCTTCTTTTACAAATAAATTATCAATATCATATTGATAATTATTTTCTGCATTTGAAATCGCAGACTTTACAGTTTTGCTTACATCTTTTGCTATTCTTTTTCTTGCAAACTCTAAATCTCTTAAAGCAATGTCGGCTTTCTTTCCCTTTATAAAATTGCAAACTAAAGCAAGTTTTCTAGGGCTTGTTCTCACATTTTTATTAACTGCTTTTACTAATAAATTATCTTTATCCATTATTTCTTATCTCCTGGCGCAGGTTTTACCGCAGCAGTTGCTGCAGCTTTTTTATCAGCTGGTGTATGACCTTTAAAAGTCCTTGTTGGTGCAAATTCACCAAGTTTATGTCCTACCATTTCCTCTGATATTGTGATCGGTATAAATGATTTTCCATTGTGAATCATAAAACTGTGACCTACAAAGTCTGGAATTATAGTAGAATTTCTAGACCATGTTTTTATAGGTTTTTTATTTGGAGTTTGTTTAAGTTTATCTATTTTTTTCAACAAACTTGGGTGCACAAAAGGTCCTTTCCAAATAGATCTTGTCATTATTTATTCCTTTTTTTTCTTCTTGTAATTATTAATTTATCGCTTCTTCTCGGTTTTCTAGTTTTAAGCCCTTTTGCTGATTGACCCCAAGGTGAAACAGGACTTCGGCCTCCTGATGTTTTTCCTTCACCTCCTCCATGAGGATGGTCAACTGGATTCATAGCTACACCTCTTGTTTGAGGTCTTTTACCTCTCCATCTATTTCTACCAGCTTTTCCAATTTTGATATTTTTCTGATCTGGGTTTGAAACAGTTCCAATAGTACCAATACAAGAATTGCTTACTTTTCTCATTTCTCCTGAGGAAAGTTTTAAAATTGCGTAATCTCCATCATAACCTGACAGAGTAACTGATGATCCTGCTGATCTAGCAAGTTTAGCTCCGTTGCCAGGAATTAATTCTACATTATGCAATGATGTACCTGGTGGAATATCTTTTAACTCTAAAGAATTGCCAACTTTAATATCTACATTTTTACCTGACTCTACTTTATCTCCTTTTTTTAGACCTTGCGGACATATGATGTAAGATTTTTCTTTATCTTGGTATGTGATTAAAGCAATATAAGCTGTTCTATTTGGATCATATTCTATTCTTTCCACAACACCTGGAATATTTTTTTTCTTTCTATAAAAGTCTATAATTCTATATTTATGCTTTGAACCTCCACCAATATGTCTTGAAGTTATTCTGCCATTATTGTTTCTGCCGCCTGTAAAATTTTGTCCCTTAGTAAGTGGTTTATATGGTGCGCCTTTCCACAAGCTACTTTTATCAATTACAACAGTCCCTCTTGTTGATTTAGTGTAAGGTTTGAAAGTTTTTAGTGCCATAAATTAAATTCCTGTTGAAAGATCTATACTTTGGCCTTTTTTTAAAGTTACAATAGCTTTTTTGTAACCTGCCTTATAAGCTCTTTTTCCCTGTCTTAGTTTTAGTTTAGCTTTTTGATTTACTATATTAATTTTAATAACATTAACTTTAAATAGTTTTTCAATATTTTTTTTAATTAATTTTTTATTTGCTTTATCATGAACTCTAAAAACCGTTTTATTCTGTTCAGACAATATTGTTGCCTTTTCAGTTATTATTGGATTTCTAATTGAGTCTAAATAATTAATTTTTTTCATTTAAAATTCTATCCTGTATTTTTTTGGCAGATGTAGAGGTAATAATTACGTTTTTATATTTAAATAAATCATAAATATTAGCTCCTTCGTATTTAATTAGTTTTACATTTTTAATATTTCTTGCAGATTTATTAATATTTTTTAAAGTATCGTTATCTGAAATAATTAAAGTATTGATTAACTTATTTTTCTCTAAAAATTTATTAAATTCTTTTGTTTTTTTTATTTCTTTTTTTACATCAGCTAAAATATATAAATTTTTATCTAAATTTTTTTTTGATAACGTTTGTGCTAACGCTAGTTTTCTTACTTTTTTGTTAATTTTTTTTATTTTATAAACCGCTCCTTTAGGTCCATGAGCTACACCGCCTCCAACAAAAATTGGAGCTTTTTTACTGGCGTGTCTTGCGCCTCCACTACCTTTTTGCGCTATAATCTTCTTTGTAGATCCTCTAATTTGATTTCTTTGTTTGGTTTTTGCAGTTCTTGGCTTAGCGTGATTTAGTTGCCAGTCAATTACATATTTAATTAACTTATGATTAACTTTTAATTTCATAATTTTATCTGAAATTTCGATAAAGTCTGATTTAGATCCATCTATATTTAACATAGGAAATTTCATTTATTTTTTACCTTTCTTAGCTGCGGCTTCTTTTACTTTAGCGTCATGTTTCTCTTTTATTGTTTTACGCTTAACATCTTTTACTGACCCTCTTAAAAAAACAGTAGAGTTTTTAGAGCCTGGTATAGATCCTCTTAAATATAATAAGTTGTTCTCAAAATCTGACTTGATTATTTCTAAGTTAAGTATTGTTCTATACTTATCGCCCATATGACCTGCCATTTTCTTTCCTTTGAATACTTTTCCTGGATCTTGCCTTTGTCCAGTAGAACCATGAGATCTGTGAGAAACTGAAACTCCATGAGAAGCTCGTAGACCTCCAAAATTATATCTTTTCATTACTCCAGCAAAACCTTTTCCAATAGTTTTTGATCTTACATCTAAGAATTTTTTATCCTTAAATATTTCAAGACCGATTTCGTTTCCTTCTTTAAACTGATCATTATTTGCAACTCTATATTCTTTTAATATTTTTTTTGGTTCTGTGTTTTTCTTCGCAAAAAAACCTTTCATTTGTTTTGTTAATTTTGAATTTTTTAATTTAAAAAAACCAAGTTTTACAGCACTGTAGCCTCTCTTCTCTTTTGCAATGACGTCTAAAACTCTGCCTTTTTCTATTTTAATTACTGTCACAGGAACAGATTGACCAGTTTCCATGAATTCTCTGGTCATTCCAATTTTTGTACCTATTAATCCAATGCTCATAACTTTATATTTTTATTTCAATATCCACACCTGAAGCTAAATCTAATTTCATTAAAGCTTCAACAGTTTGTGGAGTTGGTTCAATTATATCTATTAATCTCTTATGTGTTCTAGACTCAAATTGTTCTCTGCTTTTTTTATCTATATGTGGCGATCTTAAAACTGTATATCTTTCTATCCTTGTTGGTAATGGAATAGGTCCTTTTACCTGAGCGCCTGTTCTCTTAGCTGTGTTAACAATTTCCTCAGTAGATAAATCTAAGATTTTGTTATCATAAGCTTTTAAATGTATTCTGATATTTTGATTTTCCATAACTTAAGCTAATTTTTTTGTAACTTCATCCTGTACGTTTTGAGGTACTTTATCGTAATGACTAAACTGCATGGTATATTGTGCTCTACCTTGAGTTGATGATCTGAGATTATTTATATAACCAAACATGTTAGCTAAAGGAACCACTGCATTTATCGCGGTCGCATTGCCTCTTGGTTCAGTAGACCCTACTTGCCCCCTTCTGCTATTTAAATCACCTATGACATCTCCCATAAAATCTTCTGGGGTTACTACTTCAACTTTCATCATGGGCTCTAATAATTTTAAAGTTGCTTTTTGGCAAGCTTCCCGAAAACATGCTCTGCTAGCAATTTCAAATGCCAGTACACTAGAATCGACATCATGATGTAATCCATCTAAAATTTTAACCTTGTAATCAATTATTGGAAATCCAGCTAAAATTCCACTGTCAGAAACACTTTCTACTCCTTTTTCAACACCAGGAATAAATTCTTTTGGTATTGATCCTCCTTTGATAAGGTTCTCTATTTCTCTTCCTTTTCCAGCTTCTAATGGCTCTACACTTAATTTTACTTTCGCAAATTGTCCGGCTCCACCACTTTGTTTTTTATGAATATATTCCATTTCAGCTGATCCTAATATTGTTTCTCTATATGCAACTTGTGGAGCTCCAATATTTGCCTCTACTTTGAATTCTCTTTTCATTCTATCAACAATAATATCCAAATGTAATTCTCCCATCCCTTTAATGATTGTTTGTCCAGATTCCTCGTCCGAAGAGACTCTAAAAGATGGATCCTCTTTAGCAAGTCTTGCTAAAGCTTCACCCATTTTTTCTTGGTCTCCCTTCGTTTTTGGTTCTACAGCAATTTCAATTACAGGATCTGGGAATTCCATTGGCTCTAATAGAATTGGATTTTTTGAGTCACATAGAGTATGACCTGTAATTGTATGTTTGAGACCAGCTAAAGCTACTATATCACCTGCAGTCGCTGATTTAATATCCTCTCTACTGTTTGCATGCATTAAAAGCATTCTTCCAATTCTCTCATCTTTATCTTTTGATGAATTTAAAATTGAGGTACCCGCATTTAATGTTCCAGAATAAATCCTTATAAATGTTAAAGATCCAACAAAAGGATCATTTGCGACTTTAAATGCTAAAGCTGAAAATTGTTCTTTTTCATCAAATTTCATTGTAACTTTCTCATCAGAGCCAACTTTTGTACCCTCGATTGATTTTAAATCACTAGGACTAGGTAAATAATCTATTACTGCATCCAATAACGGTTGAACGCCTTTATTTTTAAATGCAGACCCAGTTAAAATGGGAACGAAATTAAAATTTAAAGTTCCTTTTCTTATACATTTAATTAATTCAGTCTCAGAAGGCTCTTTGCCCTCTAAATAAGCCTCCATTAATTTTTCATCTTCTTCCACTGCAGTCTCAACTAAATCTTTCCTATACTTTTCAGCCTTTTCTTTGAGCTCAGCTGGAATATCTACATAATCAAATTTTGCGCCTAGATCCTCGTTTTGCCAAACAATTCCTTTCATTTTAACTAAATCAATAACGCCTTTGAGATCAGCTTCAGAACCTATTGGTAACTGAAGAGGTACAGGTTTGCACCCTAGTCTTTCTTTAATCATATCAACGCAACGGTAAAAATCTGCGCCTGTCCTATCTAATTTATTAACAAAACAAATTCTTGGAACTTTATACTTATCTGCCTGTCTCCATACTGTTTCGGATTGTGGCTCAACACCGGCAACACCATCAAAAACTGCTACTGCCCCATCTAAAACTTTTAAGGATCTTTCGACTTCAATGGTAAAATCCACGTGACCTGGGGTGTCAATAATATTAATTCTATGGTCTCTCCAGAAACAAGTTGTTGCTGCAGAAGTTATGGTAATGCCTCTCTCTTGTTCTTGTTCCATCCAATCCATAGTTGCAGCCCCATCATGTACCTCACCAATTTTATGACTTTTACCTGTATAATATAGAACTCTTTCGGTTGTAGTGGTTTTACCGGCATCAATGTGAGCCATAATTCCAATATTTCTATATTTGTCTAAAGTATACTTAGCCATAAATAACTACCATCTGAAATGAGCAAAGGCTTTATTAGACTCTGCCATTTTATGAGTATCCTCTCTTTTTTTAATTGCAGAACCTTTATTTTGTGATGCATCTAATATTTCTGCATATAATTTATCTGCCATTGTTTTATTTTTTCTTTTTCTTGTAGCATCCATTATCCATCTTAAAGCTAAAGCTTGAGCTCTTTTAGACTTTACCTCTACTGGAACTTGGTATGTGGCTCCACCAACTCTTCTGGATCTACATTCTAAGTTAGGTTTTACATTACTTATCGCTGTATTAAATATTTTTAAAGGATCTTCATTATTTTTTGTTTTTAATTTATCCAAGGCATCATATAAAATTTTTTCTGCCGTAGATCTTTTGCCGTCATACATAATCGAATTAATAAATTTAGAAACTATTTCTGACTTAAACTTTGGATCAGGATATACTTTTCTAGTTGGTGCTTTTCTTTTTCTAGACATAAATTATTTTGGTTTCTTTGCTCCGTAAAGAGATCGCCTTTGTTTACGATTTGCTACACCTTGTGTATCTAAGTTACCTCTTAAAATATGATAACGAACTCCTGGTAAATCCTTTACTCTGCCTCCTCTTAAAAGAACTACAGAGTGTTCTTGTAAATTGTGACCCTCACCGGGTATGTAGGCTGTTACCTCAAATCCATTTGATAATCTAACTCTTGCAACTTTCCTTAACGCAGAGTTTGGTTTTTTTGGAGTAGTTGTATAAACTTTTACGCAAACTCCTCTCTTTAGAGGTTGTTTTTCTAAAGCTGGAACTTTGTTTCTAGCAATAGGTTTAACTCTACTTTTTTTAATCAACTGATTAATTGTTGGCATAATAAAATTTTGAATAAGAAAATAAGGTGTACCAGGTTTATTTGTTAGTGTTTAAGGTTTTAAACTACCTTACTTCTAACATTCAAAATGTGACGTAAACTAGCATCGAATTGCGAAAAGTCAATATTTATTGAGATTTTAGTTGATATCAAGCAGTCTGTTCAGGGGCCTCTGGTGCAGATTCTAGCTCATTTTTTTTAATCTCTTCCAGTCTTTTCTTGTCTTGTTCCCTTGCTTGTTTGTCCCACTCAATTTTTGTAAGTCCTGTACCTGCAGGAACAAGTCTTCCTACAATAACATTCTCCTTTAATCCTTCTAAAGTATCTACTTTCCCTTTAATCGATGCATCAGTTAAAACTCTTGTTGTTTCCTGGAATGATGCAGCAGAAATAAATGAATTAGTTTGTAAAGAGGCTTTTGTTATACCAAGCAATACTCTCTCAAATGATGCTGGTTTCTTTTTGTCTTTTTTTAATTGATCATTAATTAAATTTATATCTAATAAATCAATCACCTCTCCAGTAAGAAGCTCTGAGTCTCCTGGATCTTTTACTTCAACTCTTTTTAACATTTGTCGAACAATAGTCTCGATGTGCTTATCGTTAATTACCACTCCTTGTAATCTATAAACCTCTTGAACCTCAGTCACAAAATACTCAGTTAATTTCTCAACTCCTAAAATTCTTAAAATATCATGTGGAGCTGGACTCCCATCTAGTAAATATTCACCTTTTTTAATTTTTTCACCTTGATTAAAATTAACATGTTTTCCTTTTGGAATTAGGTAATTAGAACTTTCACCATTAGAAGAGACGATAGAAATTTTCTGCTTCCCTCTTACCTCTTTACCAAATTCAATCACACCATCATTCTCTGCTATTATTGCACTATCTTTAGGTCTTCTAGCTTCAAATAGTTCTGCAACACGTGGCAAACCACCGGTAATGTCTTTAGTTTTTGAAGTTTCTTTTGGCAATCTTGCTAAAACATCTCCGGCAGATATTTTCTGGCCATCTTTTACTGATAGAATTGTATCTGGAACCAAATAATATCTTGCTTCGTTTCCATCTGCTTTTTTAATTATCTCCCCTTTTTCATTTCTAAGTGTTATTCTAGGTTTTAATTCTGAATTTTTTGATGATGATTTCCAATCTGTAACTGATTTAGAAGAAAGACCTGTAGCGTCATCCAATGTTTCTGTTAAAGAACTTCCTTCCATTAAATCCATATAATTTACTATTCCGCTTGTTTCGGCGATTACGGGTAATGTATAAGGATCCCACTCAGCTATTTTTTTTCCTTTATCTATTTGATCTCCATCTTTAAAGAACAATTTTGATCCATAATTTACTTTGTAAATAGCTAATTGTCTTCCATTATCATCTTCAATGCTTAATTGTGTATTTCTTCCCATTACAATAATATTTTTTTTTGAGTCCTCAATTAAATTTTTATTAATAATATTAAGCTTTCCTTTAGTTTGTGAAATAATTTGTGACTCTTCCTTAATTTGTGCTGTTCCTCCAACATGAAAGGTTCTCATAGTTAATTGTGTTCCTGGTTCTCCTATTGACTGGGCTGCTATCATACCGACAGCTTCACCAACACTTACTAATTTTCCTCTTGCCAAATCTCTTCCGTAACAAATTTGGCAAACGCCTCTTGTCGATGCACAAGTAATAACAGAGTAAACGTTTACAGATTTTACCCCTGCAGCGTCAATTTTTTCACAATCAAATTCATCAATAAGCTTATCTTTTTTAATAATTATCTCACCCGTCACAGGATTTTTAATGTTTTCAGCAATTACTCTACCTAAAACCCGCTCAGAAAGACTTACAAGAATATTGCCGCCTTCGATTATTTCAGAGATTGTTACAGACGATCGTTTTTTTGGATCACACTCTTTTTTGGTAATTTGAACGTCTTGAGCAACATCACATAATCTTCTAGTTAAATAGCCGGAGTTTGCAGTTTTTAAAGCCGTGTCTGCTAAACCTTTCCTAGCACCGTGCGTTGAATTAAAATATTCAAGCACTGATAATCCCTCTTTAAAATTTGATATAATTGGAGTTTCAATTATCTCACCTGAAGGTTTAGCAATTAACCCTCTCATTCCTGCTAACTGTTTCATTTGTGCTTGTGAACCTCTTGCTCCGGAATCTGCCATCATATAAACTGAATTAGTTTCGATTCTATCATTGTCATAAATCTTTTCAGCAGATGAAATTTCTTTCATCATCTCATTGGCAACTGTATCAGTGCACTTTGACCATATGTCTACAACTTTGTTATATTTTTCGCCTCTAGTAATCAAACCATCTGAATACTGTTTTTCGAAAACTTCGATTTGTTTTTTTGTATTATTAATCAAATTCTCTTTTGTTTTAGGAATTAATAAGTCATCTTTACCAAAGGAAATACCTGCTTTAAAAGCATGCTTAAATCCTAAAGTTTTTATTCTATCACAAAAAATAACTGTCTCTTTTTGTCCGCAATATCTAAATATTGTATCTATTACTTCTGAAACATTTTTCTTTGTAAGAAGTTTATTTACTAAATTAAATTTAATATTTTGATTTTTTGGTAAAATATTAGCTAATAAAAATCTACCCGCTGTACTAGTATATTTTTCAGAGACTGTATTTCCGTTATTATCAATAGTTTGAAATACTGAAATAATTTTAGAATGCAAACTTATAGATTTATTTTCAAGAGCTTGTTCGATTTCCTCAACGCTAGAAAATATACCTTTCGCTTTTTTTCCGTCATCTGCTGATGTTGATTGAGAAAGATAATAAATTCCTAAAACAATATCTTGGCTGGGAACAATAATTGGCTTTCCATTTGAGGGACTCAATATATTGTTTGTTGACATCATTAAAACTCTTGCTTCTAATTGAGCTTCCAAACTTAATGGAATATGAACTGCCATTTGATCTCCGTCAAAATCAGCATTAAAAGCAGCACATACCAGTGGATGAAGTTCTATTGCATTTCCTTCTATTAATTTGGCTTCAAAAGCTTGAACCCCAAGTCTATGTAATGTTGGAGCTCTATTCAAAAGTATCGGATGTTCTCTAATAATATGTTCAAGTGAATCCCAGACTTCGCTTTTTTCTTTTTCTACAAGCCTTTTAGCTTGTTTAATTGTTGTTGCTAAACCTAGTTTATCGAGTCGTGCATATAAAAATGGCTTAAATAACTCAAGTGCCATTTTTTTTGGTAAACCACACTGATGAAGTTTAAGCTCCGGGCCTACTACAATCACTGACCTACCTGAGTAGTCCACTCGTTTACCTAAAAGATTTTGCCTAAATCTCCCTTGTTTACCTTTAAGCATTTCAGCTAAGGATTTAAGTGGTCTTTTTCCTGTTCCTGTGATTACTCTTCCTCTTCTTCCGTTATCAAAAAGAGCGTCGACGGACTCTTGCAACATTCTTTTTTCATTTCTCACGATAATGTCAGGAGCCTTTAGATCCAAAAGTCTTTTTAAACGATTATTTCTATTAATTACCCTTCTATATAAATCGTTCAAATCTGATGTAGCAAATCTACCTCCATCTAATGGAACTAGCGGTCTTAGTTCAGGAGGAATAACGGGTACAGAAGTTAATATCATCCACTCTGGTTTGTTTCCGGATGATATGAAAGACTCAACTAGCTTTAATCTTTTAATAGTTCTCTCCTCAGTGACTTTAGATTTGATATCTTTTAATGATTCTCTTAATTTTTTCTGTTCATTTTTTAAATCTAAGTTAACCAAAATTTCTCTCACTGCTTCTGCACCAATTCCTGCTGAAAAAGCATCTTCACCAAATTCTTCTTGAGCCTTAAGCAACGCTTCTTCTGAAATTAATTGGCCCTTTTTCAATGTAGTTAATCCTGGTTCGATAACAATAAAACTCTCAAAATAAAGGACTTTTTCCACCTCTTTAAGTTTCATATCAACTGCTAATGAGATTCTGCTTGGGAGAGATTTTAGAAACCAAATATGTGCGACTGGGCAAGCTAAATCGATATGCCCCATTCTCTCTCTTCTTACGTTAGACTTTGTAACCTCAACTCCGCACTTTTCACATATAATACCTCTAAATTTCATTCTTTTGTATTTACCACACAAACATTCATAATCTTTTACTGGCCCAAAAATTCTTGAGCAAAATAAACCGTCTTTTTCAGGTCTAAAAGTTCTATAATTAATCGTCTCTGGTTTTTTGATTTCTCCATATGACCAAGACTTTATTTTTTCAGGACTAGCTAAAGTTATTTTAATGCTGTCAAAATTATTTTCTTGAACTATATTTTGATTATCAAAGTTTTTTGCTAAATTTTTTTCCATAACTAATTCAATTCAATATTTAAACCAAGAGCTCTAATTTCTTTTACCAAAACATTAAAAGACTCTGGAACACCAGACTCAAAGTTATTATTTCCTTTTACAATAGTCTCGTAAACTTTTGTTCTTCCTGCTACATCGTCTGATTTAACAGTTAAAATTTCTTGTAGAGTATAGGAAGCGCCATAAGCTTCTAATGCCCATACTTCCATCTCTCCAAATCTTTGGCCTCCTAGTTGAGCTTTTCCACCAAGTGGCTGTTGAGTTACTAAACTGTAAGGACCTGTTGATCTAGCATGTATTTTATCTTCAACTAAATGATTTAATTTTAACATATAAATAATACCTACAGTAACTGGTCTATCAAATCTCTCTCCTGTTTGACCGTTCCATAAATGTGTTTGGCCAGTATTAGGTAATTTTGCTAAATTTAACATTTCAGTAATGTCATTTGTACTAGCTCCATCAAATACTGGTGTTGCTATTGGAACTCCATTAGATAAATTTTGAACTAATTCAGCTATTTCTTTATTTGATAATTTAGTAATAACTTCATTGTAATATTGCTCTCCATAAATTTCTTTTAATTTACCTCTTATTTTTTCAATCTCTTCATCGAAATTTTTAAGATAATGTTTTATTTGATCTCCTAGCTCAGAACACGACCAGCCTAAGTGCGTTTCTAAAATTTGGCCAACATTCATACGACTAGGTACACCTAAAGGATTTAATACTATATCAACTGGTTTGCCATTTTCCATATAAGGCATATCTTCTACTGGTACTATCTTACTAACTACTCCCTTATTGCCATGTCGACCTGCCATTTTATCTCCAGGCATAAGTCTTCTTTTTACTGCAACGAAGACTTTTACAACTTTCATTACCGTAGGTAAAAGATCGTCCCCTTGCTGAATTTTTGTTACTTTATCTTCAAATCTAAGTTTTATATCCCCAAATGCATCATCAAACTGGTTTCTAAGTTTTTCTAAATCTTTATTTATTTCATCTTTTTGGAAATTAGTTTTCCACAAGTCTTTCAAAGATGAATTTTCTAGATCATTTTTGTTTAAAGTTGTTCCAGGTTTTAATTCTTTAAATTGTGTATTAATACTTTGACCATTTAAAAGATCTATAGCTCTTAATTTTATGTTTCTATTAAGAATTTCTTCCTCTACTTTTTTATCCTCTTGGACTGACTCAATTTCAGCTCTCTCAATAGCTATTGATCTTTCATCTTTTTCAATTCCATGGCGATTAAAAACACGAACATCTATTACTACTCCAGTGCTTCCAGATGGTAATTTTAAAGATGAGTCTCTGACATCAGTAGCTTTTTCTCCAAAGATCGATCTCAACAATTTTTCTTCAGG
>MDTB01100708.1_pt1 | contig 23163 bp, 26 predicted proteins | sample 811161 | NCBI WGS metagenome assembly MDTB01 (sample SAMN05326650, study PRJNA326480) | marine metagenome | isolation source: seawater | place: Mediterranean Sea | collected 2009
AGATTTACGAATGGGTGTTTTTGATATTTTGGTTGGTATCAATCTATTAAGAGAAGGATTAGATATACCAGAATGTGCTTTGGTTGCGATTTTAGATGCAGACAAAGAGGGTTTTTTAAGATCAGAAACCTCATTGATCCAAACTATTGGTAGGGCTGCGAGAAACGTAGATGGCAAAGTAATTCTTTATGTAGACAAAGTGACAAAAAGTATTGATAAAGCTATTAAAGAGACGGACAGGAGAAGAGACAGGCAGGTCGAATATAATAAGAAAAATAATATTAGTGCAGAGTCAGTTAAGAAAGAGATTACTGATATTTTAGAATCTGTTTATGAAAAAGATTATGTAAAAATTAGTGAAGGCTCAAATGTAGGTGGAAACTTAAAAAAACACTTAAAAGCACTAAATAAAAAAATGAAAGAATCTGCATCAAATTTAGAATTCGAAGAAGCAGCGAAAATTAGAGACGAAATAAGAAAATTGGAGACAAATGAACTTGAGATAAACTTGAATCCAAAAATTTCACAGTACAATTTAAACAAAAAGATATATCCTCAAGGAAGATCAAAAATGGGGATGCCAGGCACTAAACCAAGAAAATCGATAAAAAAATGGAAGCCAAAAAAATAATTATAACTGGTGGCGCTACTAGAATTGGTTCAGCTATAGCAAAAAGTTTAGCTGGATACGATATTGATATAATAATTCATTTTAACAAATCAAAAAAATCAGCACAAAAATTAAAGGCGGAACTAGAAGAAATGGGTAGTAAAGTTTATTTAATTAAGGCAGATCTTAATAATATTAATCAAGTTAAAAAAATAGTCCCATTTGCTTACAAAAAAATGAAAGGTTTGGACTGTCTTATAAACAATGCATCATTATTTGAAAAAGATGATTTAGAAAATTTTAGTGATAAAAGTTTTTCAAAACATTTAGATATAAATTTAAAAGCTCCAGCATTATTGATCAAAGATTTTAAAAGATACGTGAAAAATAAAGAGGCAAACATTATAAATATTATTGATCAAAGGGTAAAAAAACTTACGCCTTTCTTTTTTTCATATACTTTGAGTAAAGCTGCACTTGCAACACTCACGACTATAGCTGCTATGAAACTTGCTCCAAATATAAGAGTAAATGGAATTTCGCCAGGCCCAACTTTAAAAAATAAGAGACAATCTGATAAACACTTCAAGGCACAGTGGAAAGCTACAATCTTGAAAAAACAAGTAGATATAAACAATATATGTAGTTTAATCAGATATTATATAGAAAGTGACAGCGTAACTGGACAAATTATAAGCGTAGATAGTGGCCAAAGTCTTGCGTGGAGAACTCCAGATATATTAAAAAGTAAGGAATAAAATGAAAATTATTAAGTTTAAAGAAAAGAGAAACTATAACTACAAAAGAAAAATCTTGGTAAAAGATTTAATAATAAAAATATTAGTAGGAATTCATAATTTCGAAAAAAAAAAGAAACAGAGAGTGAGGTTTAATATCGAAATTAATATTGACCCTAACCTAGCACCTGATGAAAGTAATTTAAACAGTATAGTCAATTATGAAGATATAATTAAAAGTATAAAAAAAATTACTAATAAAAGACACTATCCTCTTCTTGAAACATTGGGTGAGGATATTTTTTTTAGACTTTTTAAGGACACAAAAATAAAAAAAATTAAATTAAGAATTGAAAAACTAGATATTATTAAAAATACTTCATCTGTAGGTATAGAAATCGAAAAAATCAGATCAAATGAGCGTTGAAAAAGGTAAAGAAATAATAAGAAAAAAGATTGTAAATCTCACAAATAACCCTGGGGTTTATAGAATGTTAAGTGATAAAAATGAAATTCTTTACGTTGGTAAGGCAAAAAATATTCCAAACCGTCTAAAAAGTTATGTTTCTGATAGCTATTTACCTATTAGAACTGAAAGGATGTTGTCTCTAACAAGAAAACTTGAGACCACAACTACTTCTAATGAAAGTGAAGCACTTTTACTAGAAGCTAACCTAATAAAAAAACATAAACCAAGATTTAATATATTGTTAAGAGATGACAAATCTTTTCCCTATATATTTATCGGCGAAAAAGATAAATGGCCGCAACTAACAAAATTAAGAGGAAAAAAAAATCGTAATGGTTATTACTTTGGACCTTTTGCATCTGTTGGATCGGCAAATTGGACTATCAAAATTTTACAGAAAATTTTTCTATTAAGAGTTTGTGATGATACTGTTTTTAGAAATAGAGACAGGGCATGTATTTTATATCAAATAAGAAGATGTTCTGCTCCTTGTGTTGGTAAAATAGAAGAGGAAAACTATAAAAATTTAGTTAAAGATGCAGTAGATTTTATTTCGGGAAAATCACAAAGAATACAAAAAAATCTTTCAGAAGAAATGGAAATGGCAAGTGGTGAATTAAATTATGAAAAAGCTGCTATACTTAGAGATAGAATAAAAGCTCTCACTCAAATTCAATCATCCCAGAAAATAAATCAGACAAATTTAAAAGAAGCTGATGTAATTTCTATATTTAAAGAGTCGGGAAAAACTTGTGTACAAGTATTCTTTTTTAGATCAAAACAAAACTGGGGTAATCAAGCTTATTTTCCAAAACATGATCCAGATGAAAAAGAAGAAAAAATTTTATCTTCTTTCTTAAGCCAATTTTATGAGAATAAGAGTGTACCGAAACTAACACTATTAAATATTGAAATTGAAGACATAAAATTATTAGAAAAAACTTTTTCCGATAGAGAAAAAAAAGAAATAATTATAAAAGTAGCAAAAACTAAAGATGAGAAAATTGTCTCAAAAATGGCTGAAAAAAATGCAAAACAAGCTTTAACACAGAAAATTTTAGAAGCTGAAAGTAACTCAAAACTGATAGATAGTCTTTCTGATAAATTTAATTTGAAGTTTAATGTCAACTTGATTGAAGTTTACGACAATAGTCATGTTCAAGGCGCGGATTCTGTTGGAGCTCTTATTGCTTTTGGTAAAGAGGGATTTGTCAAAAAAAGATATAGAAAATTTAATATTAAGTCACAATCAGTAATGGGCGATGATTATGGAATGATGAAAGAAGTTTTAAAAAGAAGATTTTCTAGAGCTCTTAAAGAGGATAATGCTGCCTCATCCTTACCAGATTTAGTTTTGGTTGATGGTGGTAAAGGACAATATTCAGTTAGCAGAGAAACGTTAAATGATTTGGGATTACACGAACTTCCTATAATAGCAATTGCTAAAGGAAGAAATAGAAATGCTGGTGATGAAACCTTTTTTTATGACGGTAAAACTTTTAAATTTAAAAAAAATGATCCAGTCTTATTCTTTTTACAAAGGTTAAGAGATGAATCACATAGATTCGCTATAAGCACTCATAGGACAAAAAGAAGAAAAAATTTAAGTAAATCCTTGTTAGATCAAATTTCAGGAATTGGAAGAAGTAGAAAAAGAGCATTACTTAATCACTTTGGTTCTGCAAAATCTGTGGAAGCTGCAAGTTTTGAAGATTTAAAATCTGTAGACGGAATAGAGGAAAAAGTAGCGAAACGAATACATAATTTTTTTCATGAGGATTAATTATGAAAATTAAAATACCAAATATCTTAACTATTGGAAGAATAATAATTGTTCCAATTTTTGTTATCTCATTTTATATTCCAGGAATAGTTGGTGATTTAGTTCCATTTTTTCTTTTTGTTTTAGCTAGCTTTACCGATTATTTAGACGGACTCTTAGCAAGACTCTATAAGGAAGAGTCAAGACTAGGCGAACTATTAGATCCAATCGCAGACAAGATTTTAGTAGCCGCAGCACTTGTACTCCTGATAATGAATGGAATAATTAAAAATTATGAGGTTATTGCTGCAATAGTTATTTTAACTAGAGAAATATTGATTTCTGGACTTAGAGAATTTTTGGCCAAAAGGAAAGAAGCAACATTACCAGTCTCTAGCCTTTCGAAATTTAAAACATTTATTCAAATGTTCTCGATAGCATTGCTTTTAACAGGAGAAACTGGGAATAAAATTATTAATTTTCAAGATTATAATGCTCAAACTATAGGTATTGTTCTGCTTTGGATAGCTGCATTTTTAACTTTGTATACAGGTTATGACTATTTAAGGAAAGGTATAGATAGTGCTATAAATGATGATGAAAAAAATTAAGCCGCGAATTTTTTTCTAACAAGATTTTGATAGCTCTCGGATAAACTTTTTATTAAATCACAAACTTTGAACTCATATTTATCTATTTTAGATACAGGAGTAACTTCGGCTGCTGTTCCTGTCAAAAAACAACCCACAAAATTAGACATTTCCTCTGGTTTAATTTTTCTTTCAATTATATTTACTCCTTTAGATTTTGCTATTTCGATTATACTCCTTCTTGTAATACCATCTAAAAACGAGTCTGGTGTTGGTGTATGCAATGATCCAGAATTGTCTTTAAAAAATATATTAGCTCCAGTTGCTTCCGCAATATTACCTTCATGATCTAACATTAAGGAGTCTGTAAAACCTTTGCTTTCAGCTTCATGTTTTGAAAGTGTACAAATCATATAAAGACCTGATGCTTTTGTATCCCAGGGTACTGAGTTTGGCGCAGGCCTTCTCCAAGAGGATATATTTAATTTTATTCCTTTAAGTTTTAATTGAGGATCAAAATATGAACCCCACTCCCAAGTAGCAACAGCTACATTTATTTTATTTTTTTGAGCAGAAATAGCCATCATCTCACTACCTCTCCAAACTACGGGTCTTACATAACCATTTTTGACTTTTTGAACTGCAATAATTTCTTTACAAGCATTATTTATTTCGTTCAGACTATATGGCATTTTTATTCCCATTCTTTTTGCAGAATAAAAAAGTCTCTCTGTATGTTCTTCGAGCTTAAAAATTTCACCATCATAAACTCTCTCACCTTCAAAGACACAGCTTGCATAATGTAAACCATGATTAAGCAAATGAATATTTGCGTCTTTCCAATCTACTAATTGAGAATTGTACCAAATCTTTCCTGATCTTTTATCGTAAGGAATTTTTTCCATTAAAGTTAAATTAAATAATTTTTCGCTAACAAAAAAGTATATTTGTTGATAAAATATGTCAATATATCTGACCAAAATATTATGAGAGAATTACTTTATTTACAAGATGATCAAATAAAAGATTGCATACAATTGCTTCTTTATGCTTACAGAGAAACGTTTTCGGATCCAAATGAAATTTTAAAGAAAAATTCTTTGGGTGCTGCACATTACAGAACTCTTCATCTAATTGAAAGAAACCAAGGAATAAGTGTAAACGAGTTATTGTTAAAATTAAAGATTACTAAGCAAAGCTTGAATAGAGTTTTAAAAGATTTAAAAAAAACTAAAATTATAAAACAAATAAAAGATCAAAATGATGCAAGAAGAAAGTTATTATTCCTGGATCATTCTGGAAAAAAATTTTACAAAGAAGTTTTCGATTCTCAAAAAAAACGTATTTTTAATGCTTTAAAAAACTCTGATGCGGAATCAGTTTTAAAATTTAAAGAGGTTTTGAAAAAAATAATAAATGGAAAATAATAAATTTCATGTTTTAGTTGTTGATGATGATAATAAGATAAGAGATCTTATTAAACAATTTTTAAATGAAAATGATTTTATTGTTTCAACTGCTGCTAATGCAGAACAAGCTAAAATGAAAATGGATATCTTTAATTTTAATTTAATGATACTTGATGTAATGATGCCAGGGCAAGATGGATATGAACTGACAAAAGAAATTAAAGAATCTAGAAACACTCCCATAATACTATTAACTGCAAAAGGTGAAGCTGAACATAGGATTCATGGACTTGGGCTCGGTGCAGACGATTATCTTGGAAAACCTTTTGAGCCTCAAGAATTACTATTAAGAATAAAAAATATTATTAAGAAAAATATTGCACCAGATATTTTAGCATCAAGTAAAATTGGAAATGCTGAACTAAATTTAAATAAAATGACAATTAAGCTTTATGACAAAATTCAAAAAATAAATTCAACTGAAAAAAAAGTTCTATTAAAAATGTTAGCTTCTCCAGGGAAAATATTTTCTCGTACTGAAATAGGAAAGATATCTCAAATTTCAAAAGAGAGGTCCATTGATGTAATGATTACAAGATTAAGAAAAAAAATTGAGTCAAATCCAAAAAATCCAAAATTTTTACAAACTATACGAGGTGCTGGATATGTCCTTTGGATTAAATAACTTGTTTAAAAAAATCTTACCAAAAGGATTATTTTACAGAGCTTTAATAATAGTTGCGGCTCCAGTTATAATTCTTCAAATAACTATAAGTATAGTTTTTTTTGATAGTATATGGATAAAAGCTAATAAAGGAATGACAAGATCTTTAGTTAGTGAAGTAAAAACACTTCTTGATGCATACAGGTCCGAAGAAACAAAAGATGTTCAATTTTTAACTAGCTTGTACAAAAAAAACTTTGATTTTGTTATAAATATTAATGATGGTAACGAACTTCCGACAACTAAATCTGATAGACGTTTTAGTCCAATGGATAGATCCTTAAGAAGAGAAATGAAACCTGTTTTTGGAAATGATTATTGGTTTGATACAGTAACCTATATTGATCTGGTTGATTTAAGGATAAAAGGTGAAAGTGAAATTATTCAAATTTTTTTTCCCAAAAGTAAAATCGCTCCATCTTCTGTAAGAGTATTTGTTTTGTGGATTACCTTGCCATCTATATTATTAATTCTCATAGCTATTTTATTTTTGAGGAATCAAACGCGACCAATTGTGAAACTCTCAAAAGCAGCCGAAAGGTTTGGAAGAGGTGAGCGTGTTGATGACCTTAGGCCTTCAGGAGCATCTGAAATTAGAAAAGCAACGCTTGAGTTTGATAAAATGATGAAAAGAATTAATAAGCATCTTACACAAAGATCGGAAATGTTGTCTGGTATTAGCCATGATCTTAGAACACCGCTAACAAGACTAAAACTACAATTAGCTATGATGGATAAGAAAGATACTGCAAAAAAAATGGCTTCAGATATTGATGAAATGGAAAAAATGTTAAATGATTATCTACAATATACAAAATCACAGTCGCAAGAAGACTATGTAGAAATTAATTTAAAAAATATCCTAGACGATATTCTTAAGAATTTTGACACAAATAAATATTATTTTGTGAACAAGGATAATATAAAAATTCAAGGTAGAAAAAACTTAATTAAAAGGTGCATTTCCAACGTCGTTGAGAATGGTCTCTCATACGGTAATAAAATTTTTGTTGAATTGAGAAAATCAGTTAATTCTGCAATTATTACAGTTGAAGATAATGGACCAGGAATACCAAAAAATGAATATGAGAATGTTTTTAAACCTTTTTATAGAGTTGATAAAAGTAGAGGCCTTAATAAATCTGGAGTCGGTTTAGGTTTATCAATCGCACAAGACATAGTGAAATCTCATGGTGGAAATATTTCTCTGTCTGAAGGAAAACAACAGAATGGGCTATTAGTTAAGATTTCTTTACCTCTCTAGTTTTTTTAATTTTTTTAAGTCTATTAATTTCTTTCTGTTGCTTTTCAATTATTTTTTTCAATACATTAAGTTCCTCTCGTTTTACCAAATCTAATTTATTTATAAGTTCTTCTTTTTGGAACCTGGCAGCTGTTAATAGTTCTTTTCTTAAATCATTCGTTGTTAAAATTCCTGCCTCAATAAAACCTGACAACATTTTTAGAATTTTTTGAGAATTATTCATCTTTTTACCTTAAATTATAAGTAATTTAATTTCAATTGTGATAAATGTAACATGAAAGCATGATACATAATTTAGATCCAGTTTTAATTGATTTGGGATTACTACAAATTAGATGGTATTCCCTTGCATATATTTTTGGAATAATAGTTGGGTGGGTATACGGCAAATCTATAATAAAAAAACAAATTTTAAATGAAAGTCAAAATCAATATTTAAAAAATTTTGATGATTTGCTTGGTTATATAATAATTGGAATAATTATTGGTGGTAGACTTGGATATGTAATTTTCTATGATCCAAAATTATTTTTAAATAATATGCCAGAGATTTTTAAACTTTGGAAAGGTGGAATGTCTTTTCATGGAGGATTTATCGGTGTGATTTTGGCAATATATATTTTTTCATACTACAAAAAAATAAATTATAAAATATATTTTGATACTATTTGTTGTGTAGCGCCTATAGGAATATTTTTTGGAAGAATAGCTAATTTTATTAATGGTGAATTGTACGGAGTGCCAACAAATAAACCTTGGGGCATTATATTTCCTGAAGTCGATAATTTAACTAGACATCCATCACAGATTTATGAAGCTTTATTGGAAGGTTTAATATTATTTGTGATATTAAATTTTATTTTAAGAAAAAAAATTCTTGGAAATGGTATGATTTCCTCTTTATTTTTAATTTGCTATGGTATTTTTAGAATAATCTCTGAACAATTTAGAGAGCCAGATAAACATATTGGCTATGTGATCGAAAGTTTAAGTATGGGTTCTATATTGAGTTCAGTTATGATTATTTTTGGTTTCATTTTTTTATCAAAAATCATATTAAATGAAAAAAATAGATAAAATTTTTTTAAAAACAAAGTCAATGCCATTAGACTTATTCTTGGAAAAGACATTATATGATAGAAAAGTTGGCTACTATCAAAAGAAAAACCCTTTTGGTATTAAGGGTGATTATATAACTGCGCCAAATGTTTCAAATATTTTTTGTGAAATGGTTGCAATTTGGGTTGTGAGTTTTTGGGAAAATATAAAAAAGCCCACAAATTTTACTTTCATAGAATTGGGACCGGGTAATGGTGATTTTTGTTTAACATTTTTAAAAACTTTAAAAAATTTTCCAGAAATTTATAAGTCTATCAATATTAAACTTTACGAAAAAAGTGAAAGGCTTAAAAAAATACAAAAAAGAAGAATTATTTCTGAAAAAGTTTCTTGGATAGGAGACTTAAAAAAAATCAAAAATTACCCTGTAATTTTTTTTGGAAATGAATTTCTTGATGCTTTACCAATAAAACAATTTAAAAAAGAGAATAATCATATTTTTGAAAAATATGTAGATTTAAAAAGAGGTAAAATAAATTTTGTTTTTAAAAAAGCTTTGAAAAAAGAGATAAATAAACTTAAAAATTATAAACTTTTGGATAAAGATGGAATTATCGAATATCCAGAGTACGGTTTTAAAGAATTAGAGATTATTTGTCAGAGGATAAAAAAATTAAACGGGGGAGCACTTTTTATTGATTATGGCTACAAAATAAGGAAAAACTTAAATAGCTTACAATCTATTATGAAACACAAATTTAATGATATAGATAAAAATATTGGAAATGCTGATATAACATCATTGGTGAATTTCACTTTGTATAAAGATTATTTCAAAAAAAATAATTTATTTGTTGAAAAAGTAATTAGTCAAAGTGAATTTCTTCAGAGGATGGGAATAAAAGAACGGGTAAAAATGTTAAGTAATAATATGAATTTCTCAAAAAAATCAGATTTAAATCTCAGGATAAAAAGATTAATCCATCCTGAAATGATGGGTGAAAATTTTAAAGTAATTTTTACCAAAAACAAAAAGTGCAATTTTTCTTTAGCATTTAAGTAATGTTTTTTTCTAAAAATTTAAAAAAAAATATCAATATTCAACATTGTTTTTTTTCAAGAAAAAATGGAGTTTCAAAAGGAATATATGAGAGTCTTAATTGCGGGCAAGGAAGTTCGGATCAAATCGAAAATGTGAATAAAAATTTAGAATTAGTATCAAAAAAATTTGATATTGAAAAAAAATCATTAATCCTAATGAATCAAACACATAGTAATGAAGTTGAAATTATTAAAAGTAAAAACATTACAGGAAGAGTAAAATGTGATGCTATGCTTAGTGATCTAAATGAAATTGCACTATCAGTTCTAACTGCTGATTGTATACCAATTCTTATTCTTGAAAAAAAGAATGGAATAATTGGCTGTATACATGCGGGATGGAAAGGAGCCTTGAGTGGAGTAATAGAAAATACTTTTAAAAAACTTGGGGAAATGGATGGCAATATAAAGGAATTAGCTGTTTCTGTAGGACCGTGTATTTCTCAAAAAAATTATGAGGTTAAAGATGATTTTTATAATGAATTTATAAAAAAATCAAAAAATAATGAGTCGTTTTTTTTAAAAAAGGACAAAAATACTTTTAATTTTGATTTGAGAGGATTTGTTAACAGAAAGTTAATCGATCTTGGAGTTTTGGAAATAGATAATATAGAAATCGATACTTTTGCCTCTGATAATGATTATTTTAGCCATAGAAGGGCCAAAAAGTTAGGTCATGATGACTTCGGAAGATGCATATCAGTGATTAAAAAACTTGCTTCTCAAAATTAATTGAAAACTTATCTTAATGGATGTATAAATGATTTGTCCTAATGAAAATTTTATCAGGAACAAGCAACCCCTCGCTAAGCAAAAGCATATCAAAGCAACTTAAGCTAAAATTGGTAAATACAAATATTAAAAATTTTGCTGATGGCGAAATTTATGTTGAAATAAATGAAAATATCAGAGGTAACAGTGTTTTTGTTATTCAGTCAACCTCAACTCCAGCTAATGATAATCTTATGGAACTTCTTTTGTGTATTGATGCACTTAGAAGGTCTTCTGCTAAAAATATTACTGCGGTAATTCCTTATTTTGGTTATGCAAGGCAGGACAGAAAAGTAGTACCTAGGACTTCAATCTCCGCCAAACTAGTTTCAAATTTAATTACAAATGCAGGTGCTCATAGGATTGTTACAGTGGATTTACATGCAGGACAAATTCAAGGTTTTTTTGACATGCCAGTCGATAATCTTTTTACTACTCCAATATTTGCAAGATACATTAAAAAAAATATTAAAAGCAAAAATTTCATTTGTGTTTCTCCAGATGCAGGTGGAATTGAAAGAACTAGAGGTTTAGCAAAAAAAATAAATGCTGACCTAGCAATTATTGACAAGAGGAGGCCGGTTGCAGGAAAATCTCAAGTTATGAACATTATAGGAAACGTAAAAAATAAACATTGTATAATTGTTGATGACATTATTGATAGTGGTGGGACAATCGTTAATGCCGTAGATGCATTAAAAAAGAAAGGTGCATTAGATGTTTACGTATTTATTACGCATGCTGTCTTAAGCGGGGATGCTATAAATAAAATAAAAAAATCAAAAATAAAAAAATTAGTGATTACTGATAGTATTGACAATTCTACAAGAATAAAAAATATTAATAAAATTCAAGTATTGTCTATTGCTCCTCTTATGGCTGAAGCTATAAAAAGGATTTCTAACTCAACATCGGTATCAGATCTGTTTAATTAACACTTGTTTTATTTCAAAGTTGGGTTATAAATTTCACACTCAAATGATAAATAATTTAAAGGCTGCTAAAAGAGAGACAAAAACTAAAGGTCAGCTAAATTCCTTAAGATCTAAAGGGTTTATACCTGCTATATTATATGGAGGCAAAACTCCTAATTTAAAATTAACAATTGAGGAAAAATTTGTAAAAGATGTTTTAAAAACTGAAAACTTTCTTTCTACTGTATTTGATCTTGATATCGATGGACAAAAAGAGAAAGTCATACCTAGAGAAGTGACTTATCACGTGACGTCTGAACAGCCCACACATATAGACTTTATGAGAGTAGTCAAAGGCTCAACAATTATTTTAGAAATTCCTGTAAAATTTAAGAATAATGAGGAATGTAGTGGTTTAAAAAAAGGCGGGGTTTTAAATATAGTTAGAAGAAAAATTGAATTAAAGTGCCAAGCTGAAAGTATTCCTGAAGATATTGAAGTTGACTTAAGTGGTTTGGATATTGGAGCAAGTATCAGAATTTCATCTGTAAAACTACCTAGCAACTCCGAACTAACTATAACTGATAGAGATTTTGTTGTGGCTACGATTGCTGCTCCAACGATAGTTAAAGAACCAGAAAAACCTGCAGAAGAAACAACTGCTGAAGGCGCTGAAGGCGAGTCAACTACAGCTGAAGCCGGAGAAACTGCAGCACCAGCTAAAGAGGGTGAAGCCGCTAAAAAAGATGAAAAAGCAAAAGAGGGTTCTGCTGACAAAAAACCTGCTACAGAAAAAAAACCTCAGGAAAAGAAATAAGATTATATGCTTTTACTTGTAGGTTTAGGAAATCCTGGTCCCAACAATAATAACAATAGGCATAATATTGGATTTAGAATTATAGACGCGATTAATCATGAATTTAGTCTTTCAAAACAGAAACCAAAGTTCAAAGGGCTTTTGACAACAGGAAATATTGAAAATAAGAAGGTGTATGCAATTAAACCATTAACTTTCATGAATAATTCTGGAGTTTGTATTAAAGAACTTATTGATTATTTTAAAATTAATGCAAAAGACGTAATTGTTTTCCATGATGATATGGATATTGATTTAGGAAAAGTTAAGGCAAAATTTGGTGGGAGTAGCGCTGGTCACAATGGTATTGAGTCAATTGATAAATCAATTGGAAAAGATTATTCAAGAGTGAGGGTTGGTATTGGGCGTCCACAACAAAAAACAAAAGTGAATAATCATGTTCTTGATGATTTTAATGACAATGAAGAAGAAAAAATAAAGGATATTACCGATAGTATAGTTAAGTTGGTTCCCAAACTCATAAATAAAGAAATGGATACATTTTCTAGTAAGGTGAATCAAAATTTGAATGGGGTTTAAATGTGGTATAGTTGGGCTTCCTAATGTTGGCAAGTCTACACTTTTTAATGCCTTAACTTCATCAAAGAACGCACAAGCAGCTAATTTTCCTTTTTGTACAATAGATCCAAACATTGGTATAGTTGATGTACCTGATAAAAGGCTTGCTAGACTTTCGGAGCTTTCAAAATCTAAAAAAATAATTAATGCAAATATTACTTTTGTTGATATCGCTGGATTAGTTAAAGGAGCCTCAAAAGGAGAAGGTTTGGGAAATAAATTTCTCTCACACATAAGAGAGGTTGATGCTATCGTGCATTTAGTTCGATGTTTTGATTCTGAAAATATACAGCACGTCAATAAAAATATTGATCCAATCAACGATCTTGAAACTATAAAAACTGAAATTCTTCTTTCGGATATAAACCAGATAGAAAAAAAACTTGAAAAAAATGCTAAAAAAAAATTAACAGACAAACAAATTCAATTTCTTAAAGAAGCACTTAAAAAATTAAGTCAAAATAAATCTTTAGGAAATAGCGGTGATGATGATAAAAAGTTTCTAAAAGAAGTTGGGTTAATCTCTATAAAACCATACATAATTGTATGTAATGTAGACGAAAAAAGCGTTAAAAATGGAAATAATTATACAGAACTCATAAAAAAGAAATTTTTGAATGAAAAATTCATAGTGATATGCGCAGATATAGAAAGTCAAATTATAGATTTAAAACCTGACGAAAGAGAGAATTATATGAGAAATATAGGCCTGGAGAGATCAGGTTTAAATAAATTGATTAATACGGGATATGATTTGTTGTCTTTAAAAACTTTTTTTACCTCCGGTCCAGAAGAGTCTAGGGCATGGACAATAAAAGAAAATACTGAAGCTCAAAAGGCTGCTGGCGTAATCCACAGTGATTTTGAAAAAAATTTTATAAGAGCTGAAGTAGTAAATTTTGCTGACTTTGAAAGATACGGAAGTTTTGAGAAAGCTAAAGAAAATGGAAAATTAAAAGTTGAAGGTAAAAATTATTTAGTAAAAGATGGTGACGTACTATTCTTCAGAGTCAATCCTTGACCAAAGTCTTCTCATGCTAAAGTAAACTAGAATAGACAAAATAATTAAAAAGATAATTACTTTAAAACCTAACTTGTGTCTAGTTTCTAAATGTGGTTCTGCAGCCCAAGTTAAGAATGCCGTAACATCTTTTGCCATTTGTGCTTCAGTAGCTTTTGTTCCATCTGAATAAGACACAATATCGTCTGATAAAGGATTAGACATTTTAATTTTATTTCCATCCATATACTTATTATAATAAACACCATCTTCTAACTCAAAATTTGCAGGGGGTTCTGTATAACCTCTTAAGACTGCATATATATAATCTGAACCACCTTTTCTGGCTTTAACTAGTACTGACATATCGGGCGGGTATGCTCCACCATTTGCAGCCATAGCTGCTTTTATGTTCGGATAAGGGGATACAAATTTATCTGATGGTCTTCCCGGTCTCGTAAACATTTCTCCATCATCATTTGGTCCATCTGTTACTTCAAAATTTGCTGCTATCGCTTTAACTTGGTCAACTGAAAACTCTGGTCCACCTTTTTCTCCGAGATTTCTGTAACTTAAAAGACCCATAGAATGGCAAGAAGCGCAGACTTCTGTGTAAACTTGATAACCTCTTTGAAGAGAGGCACGCTCAAACTTTCCTGTGATACCCTTAAAGGTCCAATCTTGTTTCGGTATTGAAATTTCCTCTGAATAAGAATGTAAAGAGAATGTAAAAAAAAATAGAAAAATTATTTTATTTAAGTGTCTATACATGTGGCTTATCACTTCTTATAAGCTCAGCTTTGGGCATGCCTGTTAAGACTGGTTCAGTGATACTTAATGGCAAAGGTTGTGTTTTTTCTAATCTACTTAACAATGGTAAAACAACCAAGAAATGTGCAAAATAATATATGGTACCTACCCTTGCTATAAAAAGATATAAACCTTCTGCTGGCATAGCCCCTACATACCCGAGAGCTAATACATCTACTACAAGTACCCAGAAAAATATTCTATTTAGTGGTCTAAAAACGGATGATCTAACCTTGCTACTGTCAAGCCAAGGAAGTGCCATTAAAATAAATATTGATCCGAAAAGAAGAACTACACCACCAAGTTTATCTGGCACAGATCTAAGTATTGCGTAAAAAGGTAGTAAATACCATTCCGGAACTATATGTTTAGGAGTGACTAGGGGATTAGCCTGAATATAATTATCACTGTGCCCTAAAACATTAGGTGCAAAAAATATAAATCCTGAAAAAATAATTAAAAATATTAGTAATGCAAATAAATCTTTAATTGTTATGTATGGGTGGAATGGAACTGTGTCTTTTGAAGGTTTTTTTACATCAATTCCGATTGGATTATTATTACCTGGAACATGAAGAGCCCAAATATGTAAAACAACTAAACCAGTTATCAGAAAAGGAAATAAATAATGTAAACTAAAAAACCTTGTTAAAGTAGGATTGTCTACAGAATATCCGCCCCACAACCATGTTGTAATGCTCTCACCAACTAAAGGTATAGCACTAAATAAATTTGTGATAACGGTTGCACCCCAAAAACTCATTTGACCCCAAGGCAATACATAACCCATAAATGCAGTTGCCATCATCAAAAGATAAATTAACATTCCTAATATCCATATTACTTCTCTAGGTGATTTATATGAACCGTAAAATAAAGATCTAAAAATGTGAATGTAAACTGCTAGGAAAAACATTGAAGCTCCGTTACTATGAATATAGCGAATTAACCATCCATAATTTACATCTCTCATTATATGTTCAATGCTACTGAAGGCCATATCGGCATGAGCTACATAGTGCATTGCAAGAACTAATCCGGTTATAATTTGTGATAATAGACAAAAAGTCAATATACCACCAAAGGTCCACCAATAATTTAAATTTTTTGGAGTAGGATAATCTGTTAAGTGTGAAGCCAATGACAGCAACGGCAGCCTGTCATTAAACCATTTTCCAAACTTCGATTTAGGCGTATATGCATTTTCACTCATATTAATTATCCAATCTTAATAGTATTTTCATCAACAAAAGCATACTTTGGTATTTCCATATTTGTTGGAGCTGGTCCTTTTCTAATTCTTCCAGATGTATCATAATGCGATCCATGGCAGGGACAAAACCAACCATTATATTCTCCTTTGTCTGCAAGAGGTACGCATCCAAGATGAGAACAAATTCCCATCATAACTAGCCATTCAGTTTTTTTAACCCTATCCTCATCTTTTTCAGGATGTTTCAATTCCTCTAAACTAACCGATTGTGCTTCGGAAATTTCAGTATCCGTTCGTCTTTTTATAAAAACTGGCTTACCTCTCCACAAGACTGTAATTGATTTTCCTGGTTCTATTTGGCTTATATCTACTTCTGTAGTAGCCATTGCTTTGACAGAGCTATCTGGATTCATTTGATCTATAAAAGGCCAAATTGTTGCACCTATTCCTACTGCTCCTATCGAATATGTAGCAGTAAAGAGGAAGTCTCGTCTGTTACTTTTTTTTCCTGAATTATTCATAAATTTATACTAATATGCTTTCTAATATAAAATAGTAGTATTTTAAAGAGTTGCCAGGGGCCAGAATGACACACGAATTGCGATTAATTGTTAGAATCTGCCACTTATAAACACAAAAGATTTTTTTTATGGAATTAAATCAAGAAAGTCAAAAAAAGATAGCCAGCGAATGGTTTGGTTTTTTACAGAGTAAAATATGTGAGGAATTTCAAAATATTGAAAGAGAGTTTTCGAAGAAAAAAGGTTTTAAAACTAATTATTTTTTAAAAAAGAAATGGACAAAAAAAAACATTAATGATGGTGGAGGAGTTTATTTTCTTCTTAAAAATGGACATGTTTTTGAAAAAGTTGGTGTTAACCAATCTACAGTTCAAGGTTTATTTCCTAAAAATTTTAAATCAACCATACCCGGAACAAAAAAAAATAACTCTTATTGGGCTTCTGGAATATCTGTTGTGGCGCACATGAGAAATCCCAAAATACCTGCAGTTCATTTCAACACTAGATTTGTTATGACTTCAAAGAGTTGGTTTGGTGGGGGATTAGATGTTACACCAAGCATGAATGATTTAAATGAAAAAAAAATACTGGAAACAAAGTTAAAAAGGTTATGCAAAAATAACAAAAAAAATTATAAATATTATAAAGATTGGTGCGATAGATATTTTTATCTTCAGCATAAAAAAGAAATTAGAGGTATTGGTGGAATTTTTTGTGACTATCTTTACGAAGATTGGCAAAAGAATTTCAAATTTATAAGAGAACTTGGTATTTGTTTTATTGATATTTCGAAAACTATGATTAAGAGAAAAATCTTTTCTGATTGGTCCAGAAAACATAAGGAAAATCAATTAATTAAAAGGGGTAAATATGTAGAGTTCAATTTATTGTATGATAGGGGGACTAAGTTTGGTCTTAATACAGGTGGAAATCTTGATGCCATCTTCATGTCTCTTCCCCCAAAAGCGAAATGGAAATAGATGGATAAAGAGCCAATAACTATTGAAGGTTTAAAAAAACTTAAAATCGAACTTGAGGATTTAAAGAACAATAAAAGACCAAAGGTAGTAGCAGCTATAGCTGAAGCTAGAGGACATGGTGATTTGAAAGAAAATGCAGAGTATCACGCTGCCAAGGAACAACAGGGACATATTGAAGGAAGAGTTTTAGAAATAAATGATATTATTGCCAGAGCAAATGTTATTGATGTAACTAAAATAGAAAATAATGGCAAAGTTATTTTTGGATCAACAGTAACAATTAAGGATCTTGAGAATAAAAAAGAAAAATCATTTAAAATTGTCGGTAAAGACGAGGCTGATATTGAAAAAAATTTAATTTATTTTAAATCTCCAATGGGAAAATCTTTAATAGGAAAAATGACTAAAGATACAGTAAATGTCAATACACCTTCGGGAGAAAAAAATTTTGAAATCTTGGAGGTAAAATATATATAATTAATTGTATTTATTTATTAAATTTTTAAGATCTTCTTCTTTTAATTTAAAGTCATTTTCAACCCATTTTTTTTCAATTTTTTTCAAAACCTCTCCAATCCTCTTGCCACTTTTGATTCCTTGTTCAATAAGATAGTTTCCAGTAATTGGAAATATCGGAATATTAGTTGAATGAATTTTATTTAAAATATCATCTAATTCTTGATAATTTTTTCTAGAATTGGAAATAAAGTAAAATTTAGCTAAAGACAATATTTTATTTTTTCCGTGGTAAAAAATATTTTTTTTTATTTCTTCTTTAAAAAACTTTTTATTTTTTTTTGTTTCGTAAAAGTATTCATGGAAAAAATTGAGATATTCTTTCAGATTATTAGAAATTTTATACTTATGAGAAAAATAAATATGATTATCTGTATTATCTACCATCGCAAGAGCTAAAATCAAATTTTTTTCTGATTGAATAAATTTTTTATAATCATTTTTTTTAATATATTTTAACCTGTCAAGATATTTAAGCTCTGGGAAAATTATTTTAAAAATTTCATAAAATTCTCGCTTAGAAATAAAATCTATTATGTTATTTAAGTTTATAATTTTCATTAATTCACTTAAAATTCTTTCTTTTGAAAGTTTTATTATTCCGTTGATATTTCTTTTAATAATTTTAAAAGTTTGATCATCTTTGCTGAAATCATGATATTGTATAGAAAATCTTAAGAATCTTAAAATTCTAAGGTAATCTTCTTCAATCCTTTTTTGTGGATCTCCTATAAATTTAACAACCTTATCTTTAAGATTTTGAACACCATTTTGTGGATCAAATATTTTACCATTTTGATCTAAATATATTGAATTAATTGTAAAGTCTCTTCTTTCCGAATCTTTTTTCCAATCTTTAGTAAAAGAAACTTTAGCATGTCTTCCATCTGTAACAACATCTTCTCTCAGAGTGGTTATCTCAAAATTTTTTCCTTCATTTGATAAAGTTATTGTTCCATGATTAATTCCACTTTTAATAATTTTAAAATCTTTTTTTGAAAACTTTTTTATTATCTCATCTGGTGTAAAAATAGTTGCTATGTCTATATCTCCTATTTTTTCGTTGTTTAGAAAATTTCTAACACAACCTCCTACTAACATGGCGTCATTTTTTCTTTCAGCATTAAGTGTTTTTAGAATTTCCCTAATATTTTTTTCTTTATAAAATGGAAATAGAATTTTTCTTATATTATTTATAAAATGCATATGCTGGCTGGGGCGCTAGGATTCGAACCTAGGATGGTGGTACCAAAAACCACTGCCTTACCGCTTGGCTACGCCCCAAAGTATTTTTGATATACCACAAAAAAAGAAATTTAAATAGATTTACAGAGAACACACCAATAATTAGGAAACTTCTTTTTGATTTGTCTTAAGGCCAAATCTCCATCCTTTTTGGTTAAAAATAGGGCAAAACATGCAGATCCTGATCCTGTTACTCTTGATAATTGAGAATTTTTTATCAGTCTCATTTCCTCTAAAATTTTTCTAACTTTAGGATATTTAGAGATGACTATTTTTTCTAAAGAATTTTTTGATAACTGTAATGCTCTTATTAGTTTTGATCTAGAATTTTTTTTATAATCATTTTTATTTTTAATAAAATCAAACTTTCTTAATCTAGAATAAATTTCTTTAGATGATCCTTTAAAAAATGGAAATACAACTAAAAAGTAAAAATTGTAATCTTTTTTATAATGTTCAATTGTCATTAAATTTTTTTGAAAAATTTTTTTGGACATAAAAAATAATTTAAGATCAGAGCCAATTTTTTTTGAAAAAAAATTAATATTTGTTTTAGATATTTTTTTTCCTTTCATAAAATATCTAATGATAGACGCTGCATTGCTCGATCCTCCTCCTAAACCTGAAAAAACTGGAATATTTTTTTTAACAATAATTTTATATTTTGGTTTTGTTTTAATAAAATTTTTTTCTCTTAAAATAGCAAGTGTTTTATTAATTGAGTTTTTGTTTTTTTTTATATTTTTTTTAAATTTACCTTTAAAAATAACATTATCTTTAGAACTTTTAATTTTTTTAATATAAATTTCATCTTTTAAGTTTACAAGAAATACTAGAGACTGAATGTTGTGTAGTCTTGATTTAGTTAGTTTTTTCCCAACTTTTAAAAATAAATTAATTTTTGCGTGAGATTGTAAAAATGAAGCATTCATTAATTAAAATCTATATGCTTTGTAAACCAAGTAAAAGTTTTTTTTCAACTTTATTTTTTAATTCTTTATCAGCATTTTTGAGTTTCAAAACATTTTTCCAAAAATACCGAGCTTGTAGCTTATTATTATTCATCCACAAACAATCAGCAAAATGATCATTTACAACAGGGTCTTGAGGCATAAGTATAATTGCTTTTTCAAGGTATAATTTAGCTTCTGAAAAATTTTTTAATTTATAAAGAACCCAGCCAAGTGAGTCAGTTATATAACCATCATTTTTTTTAATCCTATTTGCCTCTCTCAACATATTTAAAGCTGTCTCGATATTTTTATTTTTTTCAACCCAAGAATAAGCCAAGTAATTCATGACATAAGGTTCTTTAGGGAGAACTTTCAAAGACATGAGAAGATCTTTTTCTGCAAGATTCCACTTATCGCTTCTTTCGTATGCCATGCCTCTTCTTTCTAAAATTTTGGGAAATAATTCGTGACTTTTTTCAATTTTTGTTAATAACTGTGTATAAAGATTAATTGCTTTTTCATATACCTCCTTCCCTCTTAAAAAATTAGCAAAATCGAAAGTATCATAAATACCAGGCTCTATTTCATTATATGACTTTGATAAAAAATTGATGGAGTCTTTATTTTCTTCGTCTAAAATTACCGAAATTTTTTTTGCTGCATACCATTTATAAGTAGAGCCTAGTTTAGACAATTTTTCATAAAACAGTTTTGCTTCGTTATTTTTTTTTAAAATAAAGAAATTTTCAGCTAATAGTGCATCATAAGACATAAACTTTGGATTTAAAAATTTAGAGAGATTAATATAGAAGTTTGAAAGTTTGTAGTCTCCTTGTGATGATAAAGCATTTGCATAAATATAAAATATCTCTGCCATGATATTTGAGCTATTTGCGCAATCGAATTCAAAATTGTTTCTGTCTTTATTTTCAAGATTTTTTTTAAATTGATTTATTAGTAAATTACCAGGAAACTTTTTAGAGGCTGAATTTATAAAATTTTTAGATTCTTCTTTTCTTTTATTATTAAGTAAATAATTGGCAAAAAAGAAATGGTATCTTGAGAAATTAGATTTGTTACTTTGGGTTATTCTCTCAAATTCATTAAAAGTATTTGAGGTTCCAAGGTAACAGTTTGCAAAAACTTTTTGAATTAAAACAATATTGCGATAACCAGTGTATGGCATATTTATAAGTTGAATTTTTTCCTTGTCTTTTGATATGGCTATTTCTGTCCAGGAATTTAAGGACATTTGAAGAACCTCAAATATTAACTGATGTCGATAATTGTTTTCTAGTCTATCAAAATAAGATTTGGCGTTAACATAATTTTTTTCTTTAAATTCGTATAAACCCAAAAAAAGATTGCTTTCAAAATTAGACTTGTTTTTATTTTCAAGTTTCTTCGAGTATTTGTGAGCCTCTTTATATTTTCCTAAATTTATCAATGAATGCATAAATTTGGATGAATATTTTGTACTTTTTTCCTCAAAATTTTTTAGTTTTTTAAAAACCTTTTCAGATTCTACAAAATCAAGATCATCAAAATAGATTAAACCAGAAAAATAGTTGGAAATACTTTTAGCGTTATAATTGAATTCGGAAGCTTTAGAATATGATATATTAAATATACCTAAAAAAATAAAAGTATATAATAAAGTTTTAAAAATGAAAAAAAATTTCTTCATAAAATAATGAAAAATTCAACTTTAAATAATAAGAATAGGTTTTATCATAAACTTATAAATAATGAAGTATCTTATAGTATTAATTCTATTAGCAGATATAAGAAAAGCAACGGCAAAAATGGCCCAGACGTAAAGCTTAAGCAATTAAATATACTAAAACAAAAAATTAGTTCTATAAGAAATTGTGAGTTAAAAAAAAATGCAACAAATTTAGTTTTTTCTGATGGTAACCCTTTTTCAAAAATAATGATAATTGGTGAAGGTCCTGGCGCCAATGAAGACAAGGTAGGAAAGCCTTTTGTAGGTAGAGCAGGAAAATTACTAGATAAAATGTTAGAGTCAATAAAGCTTAACAGAAAAAATGTTTATATTTCAAACGTAGTAAATTTTAGACCTCCTGAAAACAGAAAACCGACTGAAAAAGAAATAGAAAGATATCTTCCTTTTTTAATTAGACATATTGAATTAATTGATCCAATGATACTAATGCTCTTGGGTAGCACAGCATTAAATGCACTAATAGGTGACGAGGTTGTGATTTCAAAAGCAAGAGGAAAGTGGGTTAGTAAAAAAATTGGTAATGCAAATCCAGAAATAATTGCCTCATTCCACCCAGCTTTTCTAATGAGACAACCAGATCAAAAAAAATATGCCTGGGAAGACCTTAAAATGATTAGAAAGAAGATGTCTGAATTAAAAATAAAATTAAATGATTAATAAAATTCTAGCAGGTGTAGATGAAGTTGGCAGGGGTTGTTTAGCTGGTCCTGTTATTTCATGTGCACTTATTTTAAGAAAAAGTATCAACAAAAAATTTTTAAAAGATTCAAAAACTATACCATTTAAAGATAGGATAAAGATTGCTGAACATATTAAAAAAAATTCTTGGTATGCTATTGGTTCAGCATCAGTAAAAGAGATAGATAAATACAATATTTTCAATGCTACTTTGCTATCAATGGAAAGAGCTATTAAGAAATTAAAAAAAAAACCTCACTTTTTTCTTATTGATGGAACTCATGCACCAAAAAAATTGAAAAATTCTAAAACTATTATAAAAGGAGATAAAAAAATTAAATGCATTTCTGCTGCTTCCATTGTAGCTAAAGCCCACAGAGATCTTTATATGATTAAATTAGGAGATAAATTTCCACAGTACGATTGGCACAAAAATTTTGGCTATGGCACTTGGAAACATTTGGGCGCCTTAAAAAAATTTGGAGTCACGCATTTTCATAGAAAGAGTTATAGACCTGTACACAATATCTTGTCTAAATAAGAATCCCTAACACATAATAGACTCAATTTTTTTAAAAAAAAATTTGACGGTGGATTCAATTTCGGGTTGAATTGAATTAATGACAAAATTTTTTAATAAGATTGTAAATGGTGA
>MDTB01216987.1_pt1 | contig 23162 bp, 23 predicted proteins | sample 811161 | NCBI WGS metagenome assembly MDTB01 (sample SAMN05326650, study PRJNA326480) | marine metagenome | isolation source: seawater | place: Mediterranean Sea | collected 2009
CGCTAAAGTATAATCATCAAATTTCTTAAGAAGAATTGCTCCACCACTTCCAGTAGTAATTGTTTTATTCCCATTAAAACTTAAAGCACCTGCCTTACCGAAAGTTCCTAAATGTTTTTTTTTATAAAAACTGCCAATAGACTCTGAAGCATCCTCAACTAAATTTAAATTATATTTTTTTGCTAATTTGAGAATACTATCAATGTTTCCTGGGTGTCCAAAAATATGTGTTGGAAATATAGCTATAATTCTTCTTTTTGTTTTTTTGTTATAAATATATTTTCCTTTTTTAACTGATATTTTTTTTAAGTAATTATCTAGTTTTGGGATATCTATACCTAAAGAATTTTCATCAACATCCACATAATGCGGTATTGCACCCAAATACATAAGAACATTCGAACTTGCCACAAAATTGAAGGTTGGCAATAGTACTTCATCATTTTTTTTAATTCCAGAAACTATACAGCAAATATGTAAAGCAGAAGTTCCAGAGTTTGTTACGAGAACATATTTTGATTTAGTATAATTTTTAAGTTTTTTTTCAAATATATTCACATACTTTCCTACTGAAGAAACAAAAGTTGTATTTATACAATTTACTAAATTTTTTTTCTCATCTCCCCAAAATACTGGTTCATGTAAAAATACTTTTCCATCTCCAGTGACTTGCCTTATTTTTTTTATTATTTGCTGATGAATATTAAACTTATTCATTTTAATTTTTGGATTTTTAATAATTAAAAATATTTTCTTTGTATAAGGATAAATTTTGCTTTTTTTTAAACCAATTAATAGTTTTTAGTATTCCTTTTCTAAATCCTTTTTTACCTGCATACTGAGGTTTCCATTTAAGAAGTATTTGTGCTTTTTTTGTTGAAGCAAGGAGTCGATTCACTTCACTATTTTTTGGTCTAATTCTTTTTTTATCTTTTATCAATTGGACTTCTTTGCCATAAATTTCTTTAATAATTTTCAGAGTATCCTTAATTGAAATTTCGAAATTATTGCCAATATTAATTACCTCTCCAGAAATTTTATTTGCTTTTAATGCTTTTACAAAAGCTTCCACGGTATCCTCAACATAGGTAAAATCTCTTTTAGGAGTAAGATTACCTAATTTTATTTTATCGCTTTTTAATATTTGCGTTATAATTGTAGGTATTATTGCTCTTGCTGATTGTCTCGGTCCAAACGTATTGAAAGGTCTCAAGATTGTAACCGGTAATCCAAAAGATTTATTAAAAGATAAGGCCAATTGATCAGCGCCAATTTTACTTGCTGCATATGGAGATTGAGCATTTAGTGAATGAGTTTCATCAATTGGAACTTTTTGAGCTGTTCCATATACTTCACTGGTTGAAGTAACAAATATTTTTGAAACATCATTATTTTTTGCACAATCAAGTACATTAAAAGTTCCAGTTACATTTGTATCAATATAACTTCTAGGTGCATGGTAAGAGTAAGGAATACCAATTAATGCAGCAAGGTGAAATATGGCATCTACTCTTTTTGTTTTTTTATTTAAGAATTCATAGTCCCTTATGTCTCCTGAGATAACTTCTATATTTTTTAATATTTTAGAGTCAATATTTTCAATCCACCCGTAAGAATTTTGTGAATTATAATTGGTAAAAGCTTTTACATTATAATTAAGTTTAACAAGTTTTTCGACTAAGTGTGAACCAATAAAACCACAAGCACCTGTTACAAGTATATTCATAATTAACTAATTTATTTTTTTTTTGAAATACCTTCTTTATTTATTTCAAAAATTTGATCACAGTTTTCCAAAGTTGAAATTCTGTGTGTTATCATAATAATTGTTTTTTTTCCTTTTAAGGTATTCACCTCTTTAATAATTTCTTTTTCAGTATTTAAATCAAGTGAGTTAGTACATTCATCCAAAACTAATATTTTAGGATCTTTATACAATGCTCTTGCTATTGCAATTCTTTGTTTTTGCCCACCAGAAATTCTATCGCCAAATTCGCCAACTTTTGTCTCAACTCCATATTTTAAATTATTAATTAATTTATCAAGTTTAGCATTAGATATAGCTTTTTTAACTAAACTATCATTTATATTTTTCTCAGGTAAAGCAAATGCAATGTTCTTTTTGATACTCTCATCAGATAAATAAATAGTCTGCGGAACATATCCTATTTGGTCCTGCCAACTTTCTACATTTTGAAAAATACTTTTTTTATCAACATAAATATCTCCTGAAGTCGGGTTTATTAAGCCAAGAATCAAATTTATAAGTGTTGTTTTTCCAATACCACTTTCACCAATAAAACCAACAGTTTCACCTTTTCTTATATTTAAATTTATATTTGACAATATTTTTGAACTATTATTTGTATACTTAAAGTTTATATTTTTTAAAAGAATTTCATTATCAAATGAAATTTTTTTTAAATTATTACTTTTCTTCAAATTTTCTAAATTTGTTTGATTAAATTCATGATAAATTGAGTCTACTGTTGGTCTATTATAAAGTAGTCCTTGTGCTGCATTCATTATTCTGGTCAGTGATGGCATAATTCTAAATGCGGCGGCAGCGAACAAGCCCAATAATGGAACAATATAATTAATTTCTTCGCCTCTAAATAACATCAATAAAACAAGAAGAACAAAACCTTGAACAACCAACCATTCAAGCCATAATCTTGGAAGCGTATCAACAAATTGATTTTTAAATTCTGATAAATTTATTATAAAATTATTTTCAGTAAAATTTTTAACAAGTTCTTTAGACCTTTGAAGAATTTTTATATCTTTAATTGCTCTGAAGCCCTCCTGTAAAAACTTTAAACTCAAGCCTTGATGTGTTTGTCTCTTTTCTCCCCAGACTTGTGATTTTGCCTGAACTTTTCTATAAAACAAATATCCAACAAATCCTAAAAAAATTATTAAAGTTATAGAGCCTAATGGCTCATACAATATAATAAATATAGAAATTCCTAAAACTACAATTATTTCACTTATTAAAGTAATTAAAAACTTTAATACATTAACAACAAGATCGACTTCATGAATATTTCTGATTAATTTTGAGGAGTTATTATTTAAATGGAAATTATATGGTTTATTTAAATATATTTCATATAATTTATTTGAAAGAGAAAAGCGAGTATCTGCTATAATTTTATTTTGCACAAAAGATACATATGTTAAAAATATAGCTTTAAATGTATAAACGCATGCAAGTATTATAATAAGTACTAAAATTAGATTTGTTTTGCTACTCGGGTAAATATTGAAAATATTTAAAAAATTTATCAAATATTGATTCATGTCGTCAGAGATGAGTGTTTGTATAAATGGTATAATTAATCCTATCCCTAAAGTTTCTAGAAACATAGCTATAAAGGAAAGAAAAATAAAAAAATAAATTTGTGTAATTTGTTTTTTCGATAACATTAATTTAAATTTTTTAAGCATTTTATTTTTTATATAAAAAATTTATAGGATATCAAAAAATTTTTTCTCTTCTAAATTCTTTTTTTTTAGAATTTTAAAAGCTTTTTTGACGCACCTGCTTTACCGTAGGGACTTTTGGTTTTTTGAATTTTATTTTTAAAGTCTTTTGAATAAATTTTTTTAATAGCTTTAATTATGCTTTCTGAGGATGGTTTGACATTTATTATACTTTTGGATTGCAACCTGTCTTTTTGTCTAGATCCAATATTGATTGTTGGTTTTTTTAAAGAAGGAGCCTCTAAAATACCACTTGATGAATTGCCCAAAATACAATCTGCTATTTTTAAAGTTGATAAAAAATTGCTTTGACCCATAGAGTCAAAAGAATAACAATTTTTTTTATTCTTGTTTACAAATAAATCAATCATTTTATTAATCCTAATTGCTTGCAAATCTGAATTTGATTTTGTAAAAATAAAATTGATGTCTTTAAATTTTTTTATAGCTTTTAGTACTTCATAAAAGTCTTTTTCAGGTGAACTTTTTATTACTGTTTCTGGATGATAAGTAACTATAATATTTTTTTTTTTAAATTTTATACCTAGTTTTTTCTGCAGTGTTACTTTTTTAAGGAATTTAGTTTTACCAATTAAATCAACGCCAAAACCACCAACAACGTGAACATTCTTTGGGTTTTCACCCAATTGTATCACTCTTTTGGCATGCCTTTTATTTGATACTAAGTGTATATTAGACATTTTTGTAATGCTGTGTCTGAAGCAATCATCGATTGATCCTCTCGTTAATTCTCCACCGTGAAGATGAGATACCGGTATTTGATGAACTAAAGCCGCTGCGGAAGCTGCAAAAATTTCATATCTATCACCCAATAAAATAAGCAAATCTGGTTTTAAAACTTTAAAAGCTTTTGAAAATTTATCAATTGCAATTGACATAGATTTACAAATATTTTCAGGCTGATCATTACCTATTTTAATGTCAATTTTAGAATTTATTTTGAACTTATCTTTTATAATTTCTTTAAAAGTAGAACCATGTCTTTTTGAAAAATGTGTTCCTGTAGCAATTAATTGAAAATTAAAATATTTGTCTCTCTTAACCAGTTTCATAAGGGGAGTTAGTAAACCGTAATCTGCTCTTGAACCTGTAATAAAACAAATTTTCATTTTTATATTTTAACAAAATTATTTTTTTTATAATTTTTTTTTGATATTTTTTTTAAAAAATAAGAATATTTTGTTGGAGAGGTGCCAGATGCAGGTCTTTTTGTTGTCAAATTTTTATTTGAAAATTTATCTCCTTTTTTAATATCTATTCTAGCTACTATAGATTTTCTAACAATTAATTTATTTTTCAGTTCAGACTTGGTGGGAACTTTTTTCCCATTTCCTAACATTTCTTCGGTTTGTCTTATTCCTTTAACCATAGCTTTAAATTGTGTGGGGTTTATACTGGCTTTATGATCTGGACCAGACATTTTATTGCTTAACGTTAAATGTTTTTCGATTATTTGAGATCCTAATGCTACAGATACTATTGGTGCGTATATACCTGAACTATGATCTGAATAACCAACTTTAAGTTTAAAAACTTTTTTTAATGTCGAAATAGCTTTTAAATTTAAATCTTTAAAATTCGATGGATATTCTGAATGGCAATGTAATAAAGATATGTTTTTCTTTTTGGTTCCAAATTTAGTCAAAACTTTGATTGCATAATAAACTTCGTTTAAAGTAGACATGCCTGTTGATAAAATAATTTTTTTTTTCAATTTGCCGATTTCTTTTAAATAAGGATAGTTATCTATCTCACCAGAAGGAATCTTAATAAAATGTAGATTAAATTTTTTCAAAAAATTGATGCTATTAATATCAAATGGTGAAGATATAAAATTAATTTTATTTTTTTTTGCATGTTTAATTAAAATATTATAGTGATTTTTTTTTAATTCATATCTTTTTAACATTTCGAATTGGGATAAATTATTTCTTAAATTCTTTTTTTGATATTGTGCTAGTTTTGTTTCCGGTTTAGTCATATTTTCTGTTTCGAATGTTTGAAATTTCACATAATCTGCGCCTGAAACGGCAGCAGCTGTAATTAGTTTTTTAGCAAGATTAAGTTTACCGTTATGATTAACGCCTGCTTCTGCGATTATAATAGTTCTATTTTTTTTCATAATTTAAAAAATATTTTTTTCTGTCAAATTCAAAATATGGTCTAAATTTATTTGTTAAAGTGGCTCTTAAATATTTTTTAAGATCATTGCTTTTGACAAGGCTATTAAGTTTATAGAGTTTATTAAGATCGCCCCTATTGTATATTTTTTTTGACCATTTATCCTGTTTTGATTTTTTAATCATTAAATTTAAATTAAAATTATTATTTTTAATTTTATTAATTATTTTTTTGAATTGCTTAAATTGAAAATTATAAGATTTTTTTAGTATTGTTTTTATGTTGTCATTTTTTTTAATGTTGAATTTTCTTACATCAATTATTTTTCCGTTATCAATTCTTTTCGTCATAAGGTGACAAGTTGATCAATATACTTTTTCTGAGTTTAGAATTGCGAAATTTACACAACCTATCCCTCTATATTTTGGGGTACCAGGATGAAAATTAATTGCGGCAAATTTAGCCTGCTTAATCAGTTTTATTGGCAAAATATAAAAAGATCTAAAACTTAAGATGTAATGGCCCTTCCATTTATGGATTTTTTTTGGAATTTTTTTATTTGGTTCGGAAGAAATAACCCTGGTTATTTTTTTAAAATTTTTTTTTAATTCTTGAAACATTTTTTTACTAAAGTTGCAATTTTTTCTACAAAAAAAAAGGATTTTTATATTTTTATTCATAAGATTAAAATTAAATTATTTTGATTGATCATTAAAAATTGACTTTAAATTTTGAAGTAACTCAATATCCCAATTTGGAAAATCTATTTTTTCTGACAAAAGTTTATTTCTTGTTTTAATTAGACCGTCCCCAACAAAATTTAAAAGATTTGATGTCGAGATAGCACTTACGAATTTTTTTTCCAAACCTTCTAAAATATGTTTAAAATTTCCTGTACCACCTGATAAAATCAAAGGTTTATTAAATTTGGTGGGCAAAAGATCTAGAGTTGAATAATCTATTCCCATTCCTGTTCCGTCTTGGTTAATAGAATTTAATAATAATTCACCAAAATTACTTTTTTGAAGGTTTTGTATTATTTTTTTTGGGTTTTCATTTATTTTTTTTTGTCCATTATTTGAGTAAGCAAAGTAATCATTATCTATTTTTTTTAAATCAATACCTAAAACCACAGATTGTTCACCGTATATTTCTGTTATTTGATTTATTATTTTGAAATTTTCAAATATAGACGAATTTATTAGTATTTTATCTGAACCATTTTTCAAAAAGAATTTTGCATCCTCTAAGGATTTAATTCCGCCCCCAACAGTTATCGGGACAAAACAAAACTCTGAAATCTTATTTATATTTTTAATAAAGTTTTCTTTATTCTTTTCATTTCTCGATATATCTAAAATTATTAGTTCATCTATATAGTATGAAATATTTTTAAAATTATAATTTTTTTCTAACCAACTGATATCACCTACCTTTTGAATATTAAAGTTTCTACTTTGAAAAAAAAAATTATCGCTGTACAGCAATGTAAAAATCAATCTTTTTTTAATCATTAATCTTGGAAGAAATTCCTCAAAAGCTTTAGACCGCTTGATTGGCTTTTTTCAGGATGAAATTGTACACCAAAAATATTTTCATTTTGAAACGCAGCTAGAAATTCAGCTCCATAATTGCATATAGCGTAATTACTATTTTTTTCAAAATTCATTTTGTAAGAGTGTACAAAATAAAAATTATCTTTTAAGTTTATATCTTTAAGCAAATTGAAATCCTTATTAAACTTAGAGATATTATTAAACCCAACATGAGGTATTCTTATATCTTTTTGTTTAAACGAAAATTTGGTAACTTTATTTTTGATAAATTTTAGACCTTCAGTATATCCGTCTTCAGTGCTTGAACTACCTAGAAGTTGCATTCCTAAACAAATTCCTAAGATTTTTCTCTTTTTAACTAGCCCGACTTCCATTATTTCGTCAACCAAATTAAGTTTTTTTAAGTTTTGCATCGCAATTTTAAAAGATCCAACACCGGGTAAAATTAAGTGGGAGAAATTTTTTATTTTTTGTCTATTATCTGTAACTTTCCAATTTAAACCTAGAAAACTTAAAGCGTTTGTTATCGAGTTTATATTGCCCATACCGTAATCAATAATGCCTACCTGTTTCATTTTTATTTGATTTCAAATTGTGGAGTCCATTTTCCATCTATTTTTTTGAATAAGTCTTTATTTGCATGCGAGTCTATAACACTATTAAATTCCTCTTTGCTCATTTTGTAATAATCTAAATATAAACTTAAAAATTTTTCTGGATATGAATTATCATATATTTTTACTAGATTTATTGCTTGATCTCTTGTCATTGCTCCTCTTCGTATTTCTATACCTGCGTCTTGAGTAGCTCTTCCAAATCCAAATTTTAAATACATTAAATAAGTGTGTAGGGCGAAAAAAGCTTGGTCGTTTTGGGCAAAATTTGTAAATGTTCCCACATTAGCAGTGTCACTCTCATGAAAATTCATTTTTTCTTTAGAAAATAGGTAGTTTCTGTAAGGATCCCAGGCTTCAAAAAAACCATAGTGAGTTAATTTTAAATCATTTTCCAAAAATTCTTTCTCGTTAATAGTGAAGTAAAAAAGTTCTTGTGGTGAGAGTTTGCTTTCTTTGCATATCTCCTTGTGATCTCCCTCAAAATAGTTCTTGACCATATATTTTGTATCAAAAAAAGGATTTTCCTTATTTTGAGTTGATCCTCCATATTCTATCTCGCCATCTTCTCCATAAAATACCAAACCTATATTATATTTTACAGCAATTCTAATTACACCTGTTAAAATGGAAACTAGCCACCCATAATATGGGGACCCTTTTTTAATAAATCCTAATCTATTTATTTTTCTCATAGCTTTGGTATTTGGGGTAAGATGAATATGTTCAAATCCTTGATTAATGAAACTCTTCAAATTTTTTTCTCCCACCTCAAGTTCCATAGGCGGTCTACAAGTAACAGTTAATATATTTAATTTAAATTTCTCTTTAAGTTGATATGCAACATACGTTCCGTCTTTTCCACCACTAACTGGAACAAGACAATCATAATTATCCTTTTTTGATTTTTTCGTGTTTTGGATTATTTCTTTTAATATTTTTTCCCTTTTGGACCAATCTAATTTTTTTTTTTTCTTCCATCCATTGACAAGCATTGCAAAAACCTCTTTCATCAAAAGAAATTCTCGGTCTTGTCGACATATTTAAACAGTTTTTACACCAAAAATATTTAGTCATTTATAATCTGTAAAAAATTAAAAGTAATTAAGTTTTTTTTATTAAATTTTTCCCATCTAAATAAAGATATTTTAAATCACTTTTAAAAAAAGTATTTAGAACATCATGAATATTTGAGGATATTGGGGAACCATGAAGATTTAAACTAGTATTTAAAACTGCAGGTATTTTTGATATTTTATAAAACTCTTTAACTAATTTATAATAGTTATTATTAAAACCTTTTCTTAAAATTTGAGGTCTTACAGTTTTATCATATTGATGTGTGCCATTTTTAATTTTCTTATAATTTTTGGAGAAAGTGTCAAAACCAATAGTCATAAAATCAGAATTAATATTTTTTTTATTTTTTATAAAAAATTTATGTTTCTCATGCAGAATTGTTAACGCAAAAGGCATCCAAAAATCTCTATTTTTTATTTGCTCATTTATTTTTTCAACCACACCTTCATAGTTTGGGTTTGCAATTATACTTCTATTTCCTAAAGCTCTAGCTCCAAATTCTTCTTTACCCTGAGCCAGTGCAATAATTTCTCCTTGATTAATGAGTTTAGCTATCTTCTTAGAATTGTAATTTGGATAAATTTTTATATTTTTTTTATTTTTTGTAAGCTTTCTTATTATTTTAAAATTTAATTTACTTTTATATAAATCTTGACCAAGGTAAATATTTTTTAAATATTGCTCATTTTTATTTTGTTTATTTAAATAATAACAAGCACCTATAGATAATGAGTCATCAGTACCGCACGGTGGCACAAATAGACTTTTAACTTCTCTCATTTTGGCTAAATTTCCGTTCATTTTTATATTCATGCTAACTCCACCGCTAATAGCAAAGTCATTAACTTTATATTTTTTAGAAATTTGCTTAACTAATTTAAAAGTAAGATCTTCAACTAAGTATTGTACTGCTCCAGCAATGTTATCAAAGCGATATTTAGCTAAATTATTCTGTAAATAATTATAAAGATCTTTTGGTCTTTTTTTATGTACTATTTTACAATCTTTAACTTTCAGTATTTCTTTGAAAACTTCATTATAGCATTTGATATAGTAAAGATGTTTTGAATATGGTGCTAATCCCATCACCTTGTATTCATGCTCATTTGGTTTCATCTTTAGTATTAAGGTAACGAATCTGTAAATTCTGGCTAGATCACATTGAGAATTTTCATATATTTTTTTAAATTCCTTATTTTGATATATCCATAATGATTGATTAAAACCATCTCCCTCACTATCTATAGTTAAGATAGCATATCTAGGTTTGTTTATATTAGATGCTTTGGCTGCATAAAATGCATGACAAGTGTGATGATCAATGAATGAAATTTTTTTTATATTATTTTTTGACTGTTTAATTAAATAGGATTTTTGTAAATCTCTGAATATAGAATAATTGTTAAAATAATCCTTAGGATTAATTTTATTATAATTTAAATAAAAGTTAATTTTCCTTTTTTTTTGAACTTTTGAAAAATAGATTTAACTTTATTGATTTTTTTCTTTTTTGAGTAAAAATCTTGACCATAATAATCGATCCAATCCTTTATTGAAAAAAAATTATCTAAAGGATATTTAAATGGGAAAACAGGATTTTTTATTGTTGAAAACCCCGCTTCATTTATATTCAGTTTGTTTCTTTTGGCATATGCGAGACAAAATTCTATAGATTTTTTTGGGTATCCAATAAAATTTTTTATCTTGTTAAATCTTTCTTCTTGTACTGCGGCAGTAATAGTGCCGTTTACCATTAGCGAAGCACTAGCTCCGTGACTTACGTTTATACCAAGATATACTTTTTTATTCATAAAATATTTTTATTATTTTAATTTAATATCGTGTTTAATTTTTCTCTTATTAATTCAGTTGTTTTTACTTTTGTATTCATGATTTGATTAACATCTTCTGATAAATTATTTATATATTCTGTTTGTGACATGCTCATAATAGACAAAACTCTTTTTTTAAAATCATCATACTCTACTTCATTTTTCATAGTACAAATTCCATTACTTGGAAAAATCAGATCCTTATGCCCAGTAAAGTTACAAACTAACACTTTTTTTTTTAAAGCAATTGCTTCTCTTGGTGTAGTAGAAACGTGTCCAATAACCATTTTACTTTTCATAATATTTATGTAGGTAGAGAACTCTTGGGATTTTTGAGGTGAAATTTGAAATTTATAGTCCTTTAAAAAATGATTATAATAATAGGTCTCCTCTGAAGGGTCATTAAGTTTTCCAGAGAAAATTATTTTTAAATTTTTTTCTTTTGCTAATCTGAAAGTGTATTGTGCAATTTTTCCAACTTTTTCTTGAATATCGGTAACATGTTTAAAATCACCGCTGGTAATCGACTGAGGTTCAGATATTAAACATATATCGTATGTTTCTGGATCTATTTTAAGATTCTTTGATTTTATATAATTTATTGCTAATGAGGCTCGTAAGGAACCAACTACAGAATATTTTTCTATCTTGCATTTTCTTTCTTCATGAATTTTTTTGTCAAAATTACTAAAACAGAAAAATTCAGGTATATGAATTTTTTCTAATTCTTCTTGATTTTTCCATATAGTATCTCCTCTATGCGCATGTTGAATCGCTATAAACTTTATGTTCGTTTTTTTTAGTAATTTTGATGTAATATGAAAGTCTTCACTATTATCTACATTTGTTATAACTATTTTAGGATTAATAATCTTGATTATAGAGATAATATAATTTTGTTTGAGACTTGCCCTGAAAAAATTTGAGATTAAGTTAAAAATAATTTTTTTTGATATATAAATTTCTTTTATTTTTTCTATTCTTACGGAAAGTACTGTATAATTAATGTCTGATAATAACATCTCCAAGAATTTAGAATTTTCGCAGTCATAAATTAGTAAAGATTTTTTTTCAGGGTTTTTAAAAATAAATTTTGTATTTTTTATAAGTGTTATTATTTTTCTTAGGTATGAAAAGTAAAAGTTATAAAACATTCTAATAATTAGATTCTTTGAGTATTTGTGGTAACCTTTATTTAAATAGAACTTTTCCATAAACAACATTACAGATATTTTTTTATCAAAATTAGGTGTAATTATTTCGGTGGTTTGTCTTAGTCTCATTTTTTAGAGCTAAAATTTAGAATTAGTGATTTAAATTTATCTTAATTTTCCGTCTTTTCTAAGTTGTTCTCTTATTTTCGTGGCGGATATGTTTTGAGTATCTTTATCTAAAACAATTTCTTCAATTTTGTAGCCTACTCCTCTACCATAACAAATATTTGTTAGATTAGGCACTAAAGAAACTTTTATTCTGTTTTTGTAAATATCTAATGCTTTTAATATGTTTTTTTCGACTGTATTAAAATCAAAAGGATTATCACCAACTCCTTGTACATCTCTAACCATTATATTTACTTGGCCAGTTTTTTTTATAATTTCTTCAAAAAGTTTTTGATGACCTTTATGCCAAGGCTGCCATCTTCCTAACATTTGGGCCGTGGGTTTTTTGTTGTCCCATTTATACGGAGATATTTTGTCTGCAATTAAGTATTTAAATAAATCAGCATTTTTTTCTTTAACAATAAAATCTACATCTTTTGGATCGGGTCTCTCAAAAATTTTATTAGTATCTTGAAAACGACCTTCCTTGATAGTATCCATCCATATCAAAAAATCTGGATTGAAATCTAATCTGGTTTTTTTTGTAGGACAAACAAAATCGGCAATTACGTTTTTTCCTTTTTTTAAATTTTGTTCAGATAAATCTCTCATCCTATTAGCCTGTCTGAGTCTGCCCTCCATGCTAAAGTCCCAATCATTTGCTTCTTTTCTTACAGCATCAGCATTTAACCAAACAGCATCAATCAATTTAGCAAGTCTTTCACTTAAGAAGCTTTTTCCTGATCCTGGCAATCCCATTACTAAAATTTTAATATTTCTTTTCATTAAGATCTTTAATTTTTACAAGGGTATAGTTTATTTCGAAAATATTGCAATCAAATCTTTGTGGAATCTATAATTTTGCGTAGGCTCCGCACTTTGTAAAAATACAATTTTTTTTACATTTTGTTTCATTAGATTTTTAAATTGGGCTAAATAAAAAATCCTTTTTATTCAAAGTAGTTTTTACGTTACCCAGTAAAATATTGATTTTGTTTTTTTGTAAATCAATAATTTTAAAAATTTTCTCTACAAATGGACCTGTATTAAATCTATAATTAGTATTTATTTTCAAATCAAATAATGATTTAGATATGAAACCTCTATTATCAGTTAAAGATTTACACCTACTTATAAAACTGACTATTTCACTTTGGGATTGTTTGGATCCATTAAGGATGTAATCTAAACCTTTGGAAAATTTTAAATTACTTAAAACATTATAATTATCAAAATTTTCATGGTAGCAAAAAATATAATTACCAAGCAATGGAAATTCTAACTCACGTAGTTTATTTTTATTGTATCTTTGTATTTTTGTTTTCGGCTGATAGAAAACGCAATTATTTCCTAGCTTTTTTTTAAAATCGTCCTTTAAAGAGCTTAGTTTTTTTTTGTTAAATTTAATTATTATCCACATTTTTTTTGAGTTCCTTTTTTAACTCGTCATACTCTTTCATTTTCCGCTTCATAAAATTTATTGTAAGTTTTGTTTTTTCAGCAATTCCAGCAGGTGTTAATACATATAAATAATTCAACTTGTTTGGATTCTTTTTAAAATTTTCAATTTTAACAAGACCCTTGTTCTGAAGAGCTTTTAAGCAATAATTGAGTTTGCCTAAGCTAAAACCAAGTTCCTCAGCCAACTCTCTTTGAGTAGAGTTTGGTTTTTTTTGAATTTTTCTTAAAACTTTAAAATAATCTTCTTGATTTTTCATAATGCACTAATATATACTGTTCAATTGTTGAACAGTAAAGTGGTAATTTATTTTTTTATTTTTCATTAATTAAATATCTAATTATTTCTGGGAAATAATCTTTTTATATTCCTCTACTTTGGATTGCGGAATTAATTCTGTTGGTGTTTCTAAATTTACTTTGTTTGAGGTTACTATATCGGGAACAGACTTATACTTTCTAATTTTAATTTTTAATTTATTCATAGAAGATTTTAGGAAGCCTGTTTCCTGTTTTAATCCGTAAACACATTTGGAGCACGGTGTGTTAGCTTTGTAAAAAACATGATCCATAAAAGTTTTTCTTAAAGCTAAATTTTTCTTTCCATTCCAAACTTGCTTAATTGTTTCAATATTTATATTTCCAAGTATATTTTCACCATAATAATCTGCGATGCATTGATGTACTTTTCCGTCATGTCCAATAGCAAGTCTTTGCCATGGTTTTGGGCACATAAAATATTTATCGTAGTCTAAGTCTGTAATCTTTTTATTTACATCTCTAATCTGATCAGAGATAACATTTATTTTGTCAGCAATATTTTTCCAGCTTTCATAATATTTTTCAGAATTATTTTCTAGGGCTGAATGAACTGATTGAACTCTAATTAAAGGCTTTGTTAAATTTTTCGAGTCCCTTAAATCCCTAAGATATTTTACTCTTTCTAAAGTTTCTTCAAATTTTGCTGGAAATCTAATTTTATTATAAACTTGATCTGTTCCATCTGCTGAAATACTTATCCAGTCAAGTCCACTTTCAATTAATTCTGCTGATTTTTTTTTCGTAAGAAGTTCTGCATTCGTCAAAAAAGCAACATGCGGGATACCTTTTTCTTTAGCATATTTTACCATCTCTATAATTTTGGGATTTAGCATGGGCTCACCTCTCCAACTTAATTTTATTGAAAATGTATTATTTGATGCTGCTTCATCTACAATTTTTTTAAACAAATCAAATTTCATTATGCCTTTAATTTTTTCTGGCATATATGTTGTCCAGCACATAGGGCATCTCATTTGACACTTGCTGGCTGCCTCAACTTCGAGGTGAGTTGGAAATTGCGCACCAATTAAAAGTTTTGGATATATATAAAACCTTATTCTATCTAAAAAATGACGAAATAAATGTCCACCTTTTAAAAAAAAACTTAAATTTTTTTTAAATCCACCAATAGTAAAATAAGCTTTTTCAAAAATGAAAAAATTTTTAAAAAAAGAAGATATTTTTTTGTTTAATTCAGACATTGTATTATAATGTTAACATTATTTTTTTGAATAAATTAACATTAAATTTGTAATTTTCAATGTGTTTGTTCAAATAGTGAACAATATATGAGTTTTACCGCAATTATTCAGGCTAGAATCGGCTCTAAAAGACTTCCGGGAAAAGTAATGATGAAACTATCTGATTTTGACAGAAATTCAGAGGTTATACGAATTATAATAAATAGAGTGTCTTTATCGAAGAACATTAAAAATATTATTGTAGCAACATCCAAAAACAAAAGCGACGCACAAATAGTTAAATTTTGTAAAAGTAAAAAAATTAAATACCATACTGGTAGTGAAAAAAATGTCTTAAGAAGAGTTTACGAAGCATCAAAAAAAACTAAAGACAAAAATTTGGTGCTTCTTACTGGAGATAATCCACTAATAGATTACAAAATAATTGACTACATGGTTGACCATATAAAAAAAAATCCAGAGGTACAATTTCTAACAAACAGTAATTTTTTTAAAAAAGATGGTCAAAGATTCCCTGATGGTATGATTGTTTCAATTTTAAAGAAAAATATTTTAAGACTAGCGATTAAAAAGGCTAATAAAAAAGACGAATTAGAACACCCTGCTTTATTTTTTTATACAAGAGGAAGAGAAATGTTAAATATTAAAAATATTAAAGTGCCAAGTAAATGGTTAAGCAAGCATAAAATTCGACTAACTCTTGATACTTTCAAAGACTATAAATTTATCAAAATATTATATGAAAAGCTCAGTAAGAAAAAAAAATACTTCGGTTTAGTCGAAATAAATAAATTTATTAATAAAAATTCTCGATTTTTAAAAATCAATAAAGAAATAAAACAAAAACTTCCATCAATTTTAAATAATTAGTTTTTTACTTTTTTACTTCTTTAAGTAAAGTATTTGCAACTTTGAGATCATTTGAGGAGCTTATGAAAAAACTTTCAGCTGATGTTACCTCAAATCCAACAACTCTATTTCCTGTAAGATTGTTATTTTCAATATTTTTACTTTTAAAAGCTAAACATGTTGTTGTATCTTTGTAAAACTCCCGTTTATTAATTTGGTTTGTCTGTTGATAGTTTAAAGATGTTAAATTTTCTTTTTTTCTAAAAAAGATTTCATTCTTGATACTCTCAATACCAATTGAGGATGTTGCATTTGCTAACACAATAGTAGAAAGGGCTTCCTCTAATGTAAAATGAGTTACGAACGGAGTTTGAATATATCTTAGTATCACAACACCTGATAGCCGTGGGTCTATTTTTTTGATAATATTCTTTAGAGAAAAAAGTATACTAGTTTTTCTATTTGTATCTTGCATATTCCTTTTAATAAAAGAAATTCTCTTATCTTTTTTTTGAAAGTTACTAACTATTTTTAAAACTTCATTCGTGTCTGAAATGACGATGATGTGATCAATGACATCTGACTTACGACACATTTCCAGATCTCTTTCTAATAGAGTTTTGCCATCAAGTTTTTGTGCCCAAAGATTTTTTACAAAATCAAAATATTTTCTACATGGAATAATTAAAATTATTGGGGAGAATTTTTTTTTATATTTAAGGTTGTCTTTTTTTATAGCTCTTCTGGCAGAAAAAATTTTTAGTTCTTTATTTGTCAAATTATTTGAATGTCTCCTATAATAAAATAAAGGAAGATTAATATTATGTATTTTATACTTTTTTTTAAGTTTGAAATAAATATCTAAACCATCTTGGGCTCCCAGATCTTCTCTATAAAATCCCGCCTCTTTTAAAAACCTTTTTCTTATAAGACAACAAGCTCCATTTGGTGGTAATATTTTATGTTTATTGTTGCCCTTTTTTTCTGTCCATTCATAAGAAATGATTTTGTTATCAGAGCTAATAAAGAAATAATCGGAAAAAAGTAAAGCTGTTTTTTTGTTTTTTTCCAAATACCCTGAAAAAACTTTTAAAATATTGTGATCAAAATAATCGTCCCCATCCAATCTAATAACATATTCTCCGCTAGCTTTTTTAACAGCTATATTGCATGCTTGAGGAAAATTCTTATTATTTAAACTTATAATTTTTACTTTTTTGTGTTTTTTAAATTTTTTAAATATTTCTAAAGTGTTGTCGGTAGAGGAATTATCCACTAATATTAATTCCCAATTGCTATAAGTCTGATTAATAACGCTTTTAATTGCCTGCATAACAAATTTACCATAGTTATGACTAATAATATAAACTGAAATTTTCATTTGTTTATGTTTAACATTTTAAAGTCTTTTTCAAAAGTTGATAAATTTTTTAAATCTTGTGGAGTCATGCTGCAAGAATGATCTGGGCCGTAAAATTTTTTATTTAAAGTGAAATGTTTTTCAACTATTTTTGCTCCAAGACTTATTGATATTTTTGCTGCGGTTAAACCTATAGTATGATCACTAAATCCTAAATATTTTTTAATAAAGTCATTTTTTTTAAATTTTATTTTTTTTAGCTCAGTAGGATAATCGGATATACAATATAAATAACCTAGTATATTGCCTTTTAATTTTGGTAGAGATTTTTTTTTCCATTTACCTAAAGATATGATTGCAGGGATTCTTGTTGCAAGGATATTTTTTATAAGCGCTTTATCATTAATAGATCTTGAGGCTATTTTAATTTTTTTAACTTTTAGCTCCTGTAGCCATTTTACTTTCTCTTCATCAAATGCTGAAGCCATGAATTCAATTTTAGTTTTCTGGCAAAGTTTGTGTAAATATTTAACTTGTTGATAACTTAATTCAGTTTTGCAATTGTAATTGTACCATTGATTATTTTTTTTTTTGAAAAGTTTTTTTGCATTAAAAAGTTGAAACTTTACAATGTCGGCTCCATTTTTTTTTGCTTCAATTATTAGTTTTTTAGCAAGTAACATATTGCCATTATGGTTTTGTCCTATTTCTGCAATTATCATTTTTTTAAACTATTTAAACATTAACCATTTATTAAGTATAATAAAACTGAAAATTGTATGACCATGTAATTTATTTTTATTGTTGATCATTTTATTTATAACTTTTAAAGAATTTTTTTTGATTATATTTTTTTTTACTAGCTCTGAACTATTTTCAAATGTTTCATCTACAAGATCTTTCCACTCATTTTTTAACCAATGGTCAATAGGAACATTAAAACCATGCTTAGGTCTATTTACAATTTCAGGTGTCAAAATATCTTTAAAGGCTTCTCTTAGAATCCATTTTAATTTATTATCCTTAAACATATATTTATATGGAATTTTTTCAGATAGATTAAGAATATCTGGACTTACAAATGGACATCTACTTTCAACAGATTTGGACATTGTCATCCTATCAACTTTTGTGAGCATTTCATTTTTAAGATAAAAGCTCCTATCATTTCCTATAAAATCGATAGGTTCATTAATTTTTTTTTGTTTAGAAAAAATTAGTCTTGAGTCAATTTTGGCATCTGAAATATGTCTAGAAAAAATACTTTTCTTATCAATCTCAGAACCATAATAATGCAGTGCATAAGATATATTATTAACATTATTTGAAAAAATTGATTTAAACTTTTTTTGTTCATCTAAATTTAGTGAATGCATAGTTATATCGCTTTTATTTAAATTTTTACTTTTATCGAATAAGTTTAAATATTTATACCAATTATATCCTCCGAAGCATTCGTCTGATCCATCTCCAGAAAGTAGAACTTTTGTTTTATTGTTTTGAGCGGCTTCCGCAACAAACATTATACCTAAAGCGGAAGTGACTCCTGTTGGTTGGTCATAATAATATGCAAAATCGTTTAGTTTCTCTCTAAAATCTCTTGCCGTAACATTAATAGTGTGATGATTACTTCCTATTTTTTTTGCTGTGAACTCTGCATCTTTTGCTTCATTAGTTGTTCCACCATAGAAATCTACTAATTCAGGAAATGCAATGGTGTATGTGTCTATTTTTTTAAGATATTTTGATGCCACACTGGCAACAATATTACTATCAAGTCCACCGCTAAGAAAAGAACCTACATTAACATCTGACATAAGTTTTGTTTTTATTGAGTGTTCTACAGTTTTTTTTGTAGCGTATTTAAAATCTGATACGTCTTTGAGTTTAGAAAAATCACTAAGAAAATTGCATTTAATTTTAAATTTTTCAATTTTTTTTTCTGTTATTTCCATTACGAAACCATTTTCGACAGATTTAACTTTTTTATAGATTGTATTTGGTTCAGGGACCCATAGAAATGTTGGCAAGTCCCAGATTGATTGAAAATCTAAATCATCATTAAAACAACTTAATTTATTAAGTGATTTAATTTCTGAAGAGAAAAAAAAATCTTTTTTGTTTTGAAAATAATATAAAGGTTTTTCACCTGCTGTGTCCCTGGCCAATAAAATCTTTTTTTTATGTTTATCCCAAATAGCGATCGAAAACATGCCATCTAAATAATTAAAAACTTTTCTTCCATATAAATTATAAAGATGAGGTATCACCTCACCGTCAGATCTAGACTTAAATTTAAATCCTTTTTTTAATAGAAATTTTCTTAATTGTGGTGAATTATAAATTTCTCCATTATAAACTACGACTGTATTATTTTTTTCGTCTATAAAAGGCTGATTGCCATTAATAATATCGTTTATTGCAAGTCTATTTATCCCAAGCGCAATATATTTATCTTCATAACTATTGAAATTATCTGGACCTCTATGAAAAATTTTTTCAGTTATTTTTTTGATTTCTTTTTTTAAAATTGGATTTTTGCTAAATATTCCTGTTATACCGCACATTGAGTTTTAAAAGTTAATTAGTTCTATATTTGTATTATTTTTATCATATTTGAACTTACTGGATAAATTTAATAAGTATTTTTTTTTAATTTTGTTTGAAAATATATATTTTATCTTAGTTTTCAAAAAATAATTTATTGAACAAACAATTATAAAATTGTAGTTGCCAAGGTTTTTTTTATTATTATCTAATTTTACGTTTTTTATACCAGACTTTTTTAGTGGCTGCTCACTTTCCAATACTCTTACAAAAAATAATTTTTTAAGCATTTTGTAAAGCTTTATGTATTTAGAGTTTCTAAAATCAACTACACCGTCTTTGAAAGATAGACCAATTAACAAGATTTTTGGTTTTTTAATTTTTTTAACTAACTTAACTATTTTATTATAGACTATATTCACAAACCTCTCATTATACGATCGACATAAAGATATTATACTTGAATCGATGTTTTTCTTTTTGCAGTCATCTATTAAATAGTAAGGATCGATTGAAACACAGTGTCCACCGACAAGACCTGGATAAAAATTTAAAGAATTCCATTTTGTAGAACATGTTTCTAGAACATCTGTGAAACTTATTCCCAATTTATTCGCAATTACAGAACCCTGGTTTGTTAAAGCAATATTGACATCTCTTTGTATATTCTCGAAGATTTTGGCCATTTCAGCGGTTTTTATATTTTTTGCTTTATAAACTTTTTTACAAATTTTATTGTAAATCTCATCACAAATTTTTAATCCTGCTTTTGTATCTGAAGAAATTACTTTTACTAAATTGGATAAAGTGTGTTGTTTATCGCCTACATTTATTCTCTCTGGTGAGAAACACAAGTTAAAATTAATTTTTTTTAAGTTTAATATTTTTTTACAAGGTCCCTCGACTGTGCCAGGAGAGACGGTGCTTTCAATTATTACAGTATCATTATTTTTTAAATTTTTACTAACATATTTACAAGCACTGAGTAAATTTCTAAAATCAGGCTTATTATTTGCGTATACTGGTGTGGGAACAGTGATTATATAAATATTGCTTTTTAAAACAAATTTTTTTTCATTTAAAAAAACCTTTTTACGAATTCTATCAAGTTTTTTTTTTGAAAATTCTAAATTTCTATCAAAAGACTTTTTTAATTCATCAACTCTGTTTCTGTCAGCATCAACGCCAATAACATCAAAAAAATTTGAAAGTTCTAACATCAAAGGAAGCCCAACATAACCTAATCCAACAACACAAATTTTATATTTCTTTTTTGTCATACCATTTAAAAAAATTTTTTATTCCTTGTTTAATATTTGTTTTATATTTAAACCCGTAGAACCGTTTTTCTCTTACTTTATTGTTTACTGATTTTTGAACATCTCCTTTTTGCTTAGGTAGCATTTTCTTTATAGATTTTTTATTGGTCATTTTTTCTATAAGTGAAATGTAGTACATTAAATTAACTGACATAGGATTTCCTATGCTGACAACTTTAGCAAAACTTTTATTTGATTTAAAATTAATTAACTGTTCTAAATTGAAAATAACATCATCTATATAAGTAAAACTTCTGAAGTGGTTTCCTTTGTTAAAAACATCAATAGGTTTACCAGTAGAAATATTTTTAGCAAATTTATATAAGGACATATCAGGCCTACTATATGAGCCATAAACAGTAAAAAATCTTACTCCAAATATTCTCATTTTATTATTTGTTGAATATAGAGTCGAAATTAATTCCATAGATTTTTTAGTAATTGCATACATAGATATGGGTTTATCAATTTTTTTATTTTTTGTATCTCCGTAAACAGAAGAACTGCTTGCATAAATCAATTTTCTAATTTTTTTCGAATTTTTAAAATATTCAAGGAGTTTTATATAAGCATAAATATTATCGTTTACATAGGAATATGGATTAATAAACGAATATCTTACACCCGCTTGTCCTGCTAAGTGTATTATAAAAATAATCTTTTTTTTTAAATTTATTTAATTTTTTATACGTTATATCTTTCTTGAGATCTGATTTTATGAAGTAAAAATTTTTATCTTTTTTTAAAATAGACAACCTTTTTTTTTTAAATTTTGGATCATAGTAGTTATTTAAATTATCAATCCCTACAACTTTTTTTCCTTTTTTCAAAAAATGTAATGCCGTATGAAAACCAATGAACCCAGCGCTACCAGTTATTAAAATCATTTTATATAAGAAGATTTATAATGTTCAATAGTTGAACAGTAAAGAGAAAAGTTCAATTTAATTGGAAAAAAAACAGATAAAACAATTTTTTTTAATTAAAAGTCAACTGACTTATTAAAGATCATTATTTTTTGACAGCAAATAAGAAGTGTAACCACCCTTTTTCGGACCATATAGAAGCTCATTTTCTGTCACTTCCTTGACAATAGGAAATAATTTGTTGCACCATTCTTCTTTAATACGGGTTCTAGATTTTAAACTTATTAAATTTGACATCTTAATTAAAAATGGTGAGATTGGTCTAAGTCCAAAATCCCAAATTTTTAATGTAAGGTTTGAGAATAATTGCTCTTTACTTAGAATTTTAAATTTATTTTTCTTTAACCATTTTTCAAAAGATGCTTGTTTTATTATAATTTGCATGGTTTTTTTTCTTCCTCTATTTATCAAGTCCCAAGTTTTGCCTTTTTTTGTATAACTATCACAATATTTTATAAAATTTTCGTTTGGGAGTAGAAGGAGAAATTTTCCGTTTTTATTTAAATGTTTAGATATTTCTAAAATTGATTTATATGGATTTTTTAACCAATATATTATATTTGAATAAATAAAATCATATTTGTCTTTAAAAATGATTTTTTTATTACAATCTTTTACTAAATATTCTTTTGAAATATTAAGGCTTTTGGCATTGCTAATAAGATTTTTTTTTAGATCAATTGCTAGATCAAAAATAATTTTCGGTCTTTTTTTTACAATAACTTTTAAATTTTTTTTTGAAAAATCAAAGATATCTTTATTTTTGAAGAAAAAATCTGTATTTGAATTTTGGTAAAAATCAAAATTGAGGTCAAATTTGCCTCCTAAAAAAAAGAACGTATTTATCCCGTTCCCACAACCAACTTCTAATAATTTTGATTTATTTTTAATTTTTTCAAAATGTTTTTTAAAAATTAAATACTTGTGAATATTTAATGGAACATTTTCTGGTCTTAACCAATTTATATTAAAATTTTCCTTTATTTTTTCAGGGTTAAGTTTGTTGATATCTATCACTATCTTAAATTAAAAACATTTTTCAGTGCATTAATCAAGCCAATTGAGCTATTAGTACTGGTCAGCTACACGCGTTACCGCGCTTCCACATCCAGCCTATCAACGTAGTGGTCTACTACGGCTCTATAGGA
>MDTB01195756.1_pt1 | contig 23158 bp, 33 predicted proteins | sample 811161 | NCBI WGS metagenome assembly MDTB01 (sample SAMN05326650, study PRJNA326480) | marine metagenome | isolation source: seawater | place: Mediterranean Sea | collected 2009
AGTAAGTATCTACATAGATACTTACGGAACTGGCTACATGTGTGAATTATCATCAAATGCATTCTCTTTCTTTCGTCGTGGTTCCCACTTCCATATTCGTTTTACTACAACCCATGCAACTTTAGCAAAAGCTGTTGCGAGAAGTACTAATAGCGCACCAAAAATGATGAGTTTTACTGCTGCAAGTACAAATGCCACAAGGCCAAGTGTAAGTGCAAGCGCTGTCTCGTTTATCTTGGCGAATACTTCTTGTACACGTTGCTTCCATTCGTCAGCAATTCGTTCCCCATCAACAAAGACAATCTTTGATACAGACACATTGAAACGTGCATATTCAATTTGCTCCTCTGTCTCGCCAAGACCTTTAGAGAGGCGGTCAATACGCTCTTGCGTGTTAAGCAATTGTTGTGTAAGTCTATCAATTGTAGAAATCTTATTGTTTATCACTTCAGACAGAGTTGCTGTGTCACCTTCTCGTGTTGCCTGTGCAATAAGATTATTAAAAGCAGATTCAGCTTGGTTAAGTGTTTGTGTTGTTGATTCTAATCGTCGCTCTTGCATAGCAAGTTCACTTTCACTGTATTCAATGCTCCGCTCTAGCGTACTTGTGTTTATGTTGAAATTACGCGGGTTAAGTGTTTGTAATATTTCGATGACGTCTTCTTCATATTCAACGTCTACACGAAATGTGTAATTACACCAGTCTTTACTCTTGTTTGAATTATCAAATACAACATACTCGAGTGATTTTAAATCACTCACTGCTGTACATGTTTCTTCAAATTTTCGCGTCTGGTAATGTACGCTATAATCCCGCCGTTCATAATCTTCTGCATCTGCCCCCCCTTCGTTATACACAGGAGGTAATGCAATGCGAGATTCTGCAAACATCATATCTTCTCCACCCATTCCAATAGCTTGTGTTGCAAAACTCTCTACGTTTGTGTCTCCTATATTAAAGACCTCCTTAAAACCCCCTGAAAATTCGTCAAAGAGTGTGATGTTGTTTGAATCGTACCTGGAATCATTCCCGTAACCAAAAACTCCTTTGGCAATAGTAGTAAGTACGCTTATTACAATAGAAAGAGCAACTACTATCACTACAATAGCTACCGCTGCTTTTACAATTGATGTAAGTGACCAATCAAAATGTATAATATTCTCTTTTAATTTGTGCATAAAAATTAGGTATTACTAATAGATACTATTAATTATATCACGCTCGCAAGTACGACCGTGTGTGTGATGACGAACTGTACTACCGTTTCTTACTTAATTGCACATACGTAAACTACTGATACACTAAGACTGTGCGATTTAAAACACTCCAAACCAGTCTCTTTATGTTCCTTCTGGCAACAGCCACGGCACTTTTTGGATGGCTTATTAGCGACTACATCATGCCGCTCTTCTGGGCAGTAGTACTTAGCATTCTTTTCTATCCACTACACCAACGCGTGTATAGCTACACCAAAGGTCGTGCTGCGCTTTCGTCACTCCTTACCATTGGGAGTATTCTTACCATTGTGATGATCCCACTGTACATCGTGGGCGCACTCGTAGCGAACGAAGCCGTTTCTTTGTACATTAATCTCACTCAAGGAGACCTCAGTTCCCTTACAATGCTTGCTACTATCCAAGATGCATTAGTACCGCTTGCGCAGTTTGGTATTGATGTAGAAAGTGTGCAAACAAACCTTGTTGCGTTCGCACAAAGTTTCAGCGCACAAATCGGTACCTATGCACTCGATATTGGACGCGCGACAGCAGGAACTTTTATTTCAATACTGTTAATGCTCTATATTCTTTTCTTCACACTTCGTGATGGAGAAAAAACCCTTGTTCGTATTATGCAAGCGCTGCCCTTAGGAGATGCGAAAGAAAAAATGCTCTTCGATCGATTTGTCTCAATAGTACACGTGATGTTTAAAGGGACATTCATTATTGCATTGGTGCAGGGAGCAATCGGTGGAATACTATTCATGGTTGTCGGGATAGAAAGTGCAGCTCTCTGGGCATTTGTCATGGGGCTCTTTGCACTTATTCCTGCTGTTGGTCCTGCACTTGTGTGGCTCCCAATTGGGTTACTTCTACTCTTTGCAGGCTCTGTGTGGCAAGGTGTCACGGTACTGATTGTTGGGGCAACGCTCGTAAGTCTTATAGATAATCTTTTGCGACCGATTTTAGTAGCAAAAGAGGCTGCGATGCCTGACGTACTTATACTCCTTTCAGTGCTTGGTGGACTCACACTGTTTGGCATTGCAGGAATCATTATTGGGCCTGTAATTACTGCCTTTTTCCTTTCTATGTGGCAATTATTTGAGCACGATTACGAAAAAGAATTAAAGAAATTTGGGTAGCAATTCCAATTGCAGTGGACTTAACTGCATGGTATAGTCTTTGGACGCCCAAACAACCTTGCTAACGTATTGTGTTGTTTATCAGGGCGTTTCTTTACTTTAAATTACAAAACGGGTTCGTTGCAAGACTCCGCCACGCAAAGTGGTGGACACGAAAACGAGTTTTATCGGAGCTATGCTACCTAAAACGAGTTTGAATGTTCAATACAAAGCGTGGCGAAATCGCAGTAGAAGCAAGTTTTATAATTAAAAGCTTTACCTATAATGCAAGACGAAGTACGAATCAATGAAAGCATCCGCGTACCTGAGGTACGGGTTGTAGGAGCTGAAGGTGAGAACCTCGGTATTATGTCTACACGCGACGCTTTCAAGAAGGCACAAGAAGACGGGTTTGACCTCATCGAAGTCTCCCCTAAAGCTAAGCCCCCAGTCGCTAAAATTGGTGACTACGGTAAGTACAAGTACGAGCTAAAGAAGAAAGAAAAAGAAATTAAGGCTAAATCGCATGTTACAGAAACAAAAGTAACTCAAGTTAAGATTGGTACCGGTGAAGGCGATTTAAAACGAAAGGCAAACAAAGTTGGTGAATGGCTCAGTGATGGGCATCGTGTAAAAATTGACCTCTTTTTATGGGGTCGATACAAGTATATGGAATTTGCCTTCCTAAAAGAACGTCTTGAAAGATTCCTTGCAATCATTCCTGAATCGTTTAAGATAGCCGACGAAATAAAGAAAAGTCCGAAAGGGCTTACTGTAGTACTTGAACCAAATAAATCCGGTAAAAATACTGCTAAAAAAGAAAACAATGAAAACAAATAAATCATACGCAAAGCGCCTTCGGGTAACAAAAAACGGCAAGATTGTTGCACGTAAGCCTGGACAGAACCATTTTAATGCGAAAGCAAGTAGTGGTAGTAAAATGAATAAAAACCGCATGCAAACTATCACACTAACCAAGAAGGTTCTTGGGCGATTTCTACCAGGTAAATAGATAGTATATGGCACGAGTAAAACGAGGAACAACATCATTAAAAACACGTCGGAATGTACTGAAGCGTGTAAAAGGGTACCAATTTGGTCGCTCAAAGAAAGAACGACAAGCGCGCGAAGCTATTGCTCACGCTGGTAACCACGCATTCGCACACCGCCGAAAGAAAAAGGGAGACTTTCGACAGCTGTGGACAGTGAAGCTCAACGCAGCGCTCCGCCCTCTTGGAATAACCTATAGTCGCTTTATCGATGCATTCAACAAGAAGAACGTGTCACTCAACCGAAAAGTGCTCTCGCAGATTGCACACGAGCAACCAGAAACATTTAAACGACTTGTTGAAACGGTGAAATAAAGCCTCCGCTATTTAGACAGCAAAATAACACCCCTTTCTGGGTGTTATTTGTTTTGGGAGCTCTATACACTCAACTACTAAAGTTAACTTTAGTACTGTGAAATGAAGTAGGCTGCTGTTTACCAGTTGTCTCATACTTGATTGCCTGATTGAGCAAACTAATCAAACTAACTAAAAGAGCGATGAAGTAGCAATTATCGCGATTATAATCCACGCAATGTTTAGGGCAACAACTGGGTATGATTTTGTTTTTGCTGCCGAATACAAAAGCGCTGCGGCACCAACTAAGTTCATCATCTGATATTCAAGAGTGCCTGATGTAATAAACCCAAGACTAATAGCTGCGTACGCAAGTAGTATCAAAAGCATACCCACCCACCCCACTATCTCATGGAACTCATCGAACATTGAATATATTAACTTAAACATACTTATTCTTCGAACATAGTAAGCCGATACGTATCGATATCTCTTTGTGGCGTATTATAAAAAGTCGTACCTTTATTATACAGATCTGTCGCTAATTTTTTTCCCACAAAACGCCAATGCCATGGTTCAAATTCATAGTACTCATTGTTTTCAGGATACGAAAGTATAAATCCATATTTGTATGCATTTTGCAGCATCCACATATACTCAGGTGTAGTATCAAAAGCAAGCATGTCTGAACCTATTGATGCAGTCACCATATCGATAGTAGTACCAAGCTGATGCTCAGAATAACCTTGGTCAGCAACAAATTGATTCGCTGCTATCGTGCCGTAAGTAACTGCGTAGCTCTGCTTGAGATTGCCCTGATATCCAAATGAACGGAATGCAGAAATAATACGCGGCTGTAATCCACTACTTTTCATAGCAGTCGTCATAGAAAGCAAAAACGGTAGGACTTCGGATGAAATTTGCTGATTGTTGTCGGAGGAAACTAAATCGCTCGGTATATACGCGAGTTGTGCAGGTTCATAATATTCATTAAGAAAGAAAACTTTTGAATATTTTGCAAGCAACTCAGTGTCAGCTTCTTCAAGTTTCTTTATATCTTCTACTGTTTGTGTTGCTGACTCTATAAGTGACAGCATTTGGGAAAGATCGTAATTCGAGTTCGTAACCTCTTGTCGAACACTGCGTAGCAGTTCTTTATGCACTTCTATTTCTTCATTTTTATTTTCAAGAGTACGTGCGAGATCCTCTATCTGCACCTGCGCTTGTTGTAATTGAGTTGATACAACTTTATTTTTCTGCTGCCCACGATAAAATCCATATAAAGACGCAACAAGAGCTAGTGCGCAGAGCCCAAGAATTCCTAGCAATATGTGTATCTGATGTTGCTTCATAATTAAAAGTTTAATATCTCTATATCCCCCCGCTCGGGAGCACTAGCAGGCACTGAAAGAAAGTCACGTAATCGCTGTACTAGAAATAACGACGATTTGGGCTCACCCATTGCTACAAAAACCCCCTCAAGAGTTTCAGATGAATTTTCTACAAAATCTATGAGTCCTTCTCGGTCTTTATGTGCTGAAAATCCACGAATGGTTTGACGTCGCGCTCTTACGCGAACTTTCTTTTTTTCGATGGTCACATTCTGTGCTCCATCTTGAATACGTCGCCCGAGCGTACCCACTCCTTGATACCCTACAAACAAAATTGTCGTGTTCTTATCAGTGAGTAGTCTTTTTTCGTGCATAATTATTCTCCCTCCAACAGACATGCCTGAAGCTGAGATAATGACCTTTGGTGATGGTGCACGTAACAGCGAATGAGATTCTTTCGCATCGCGCACTATAGTGAAACGCGGAAATTCAAAAATATCATCCCCTGCTGCAATTTCTTTTTGTACATTGTCGTTAAATAAATTGGTATGTTTCCTATATATATCGGTCACCTTGCTCGCAAGAGGTGAATCTAAGTACACTGGTATTGCTGGCACACTACCTTGTTCAACCATTTTGTTTATCTCATACAGCAGTAGTTGTGTGCGCTGCATCGCAAAAGACGGTATAAGCAACGTACCGGTATTTTTATGAGTATCCATAATCGCATCACGTAGTAAACTAACTCGGTCTTCTCTGTTTTCATGCACACGATCACCGTATACACTCTCCATTAACAAGTAGTGTGCGCCAACAACGGGTTCGGTATCTCGTAATAGTGGTGCAGGAGAGTTCCCTAAGTCTCCTGATGCAACAAACTTTCTTCCACGTCGCGTAAATTCGACCATAGCGGCTCCTAAAATATGTCCTGCATCTAGAAATCGAACAGCAACGTCATCGCCCATATCGAACGATTCGTGGTAATTACGTGTTTGCCACAACGTTAATGTTTGTTCGATGTCTTGCACCTCATACATTTGAGGAACTCCTAGTTTCTTTGCCTCATCTCGCAAAATACGAACTGCATCAGCAAACATAACCTCCGCAAGATCTCGAGTTGCTGAAGTTGAGTAAATGGTTCCCCGAAAACCATCTCGTACTAATTTAGGAATGCGCCCTATGTGGTCGGCATGTGCGTGGGTTACAAATACTGCGTCTATCGTTGAAGGATTGTACGGGAAATCTTCGTAATTCTCGTTCATTCTTTGTGTAAAACCCTGGAGCATACCGCAATCTATAAGTACGCGTTTCTTCCCTGTTTCAAATAAGAAGTTAGCGCCTGTAACAGTCCCTGCGCCACCGACAAAGGTAAGTTTCGATTGGTTCTTCTGCATGTAACATGTATTCTATCATGTCTCTTTGTGTCGGCACGTAAAAACTCGCTAGAATCTAGCGAGTTTTTACGTGCCGTGGGCATACCTGGAGAATACCAGGTGGGTGATTTCAGTATCAGCTACCACGGTAGTGAACAATTCAATCTCCCTGTAAATGCAATTAAGCAGGAATGCCCTCCGGCTTTTCTCATTATAGCACGAATGGAGGAAAGGGAACCTGGAAACTATTCTCGATTTTTCAAGTCCTTCTCAAAATATGAAAACACGCCTTTTAATTCCTCAAGCTTTATATGAGCCCGCTGTCTACCCTCTCCTATACCAGTGTTTTCCGAATTCTCCATTTCAACCACCTTCTTCTTAAGGTAATTTGCTGCTTCAATTATTTTTTTGTCCATGTCACCTCTTGTGAGTACCATATGTTTTTTAGATTACTTACTCAAGGATACCACCAAAGTCTGCATCGTACAGTATTCGCTCTTGTGCAATTCGATATTCGATAAGTTCATCATCATTAAACCAGATTGGAATTTCCTTCTCTGCCTCATCAACCTCACCTGAGGCATGAATAAGGTTTCGTATTGAACGTTCATCAGTATCTGCCATTTGGTATGAGTCGAGCATGTAGTCACCACGAATAGTTCCAATGTCAGAAGTACGAGGTTCAGTGCTACCAGTTATTTTGCGTACCACTTCAACAGAGTGAGCTCCTTGCCATACCATTGCCAACACTGGACCTGATGCAAGGTACGATGCATTAGATTTAAGAATAGCCATGCCGTTTTCTCGAGATGTTGCATACGGTGACTTTAATCCTTTTTTCTCATACGCTGCTGCTGCTTTTTTCCCAACATTTTCAAGCCACTCTTCACCACCTACCATGTAGTGTTCTGTTGCTTTTTCAGGAGTTGGCAACACAAACTTTGCCGCAATCAACTTGAGGCCAAGGCGTTCGTAACGACCAAGAATTTCACCCATAAGGCTTCGTTGTACGCCATCTGGTTTTATAATAACAAGTGTTCTCTCTTTTTTGTTTGCCATAGTAATTCTAAAAATCTACAAAATAATAGCGCAACTCTACCATATTTAACTCTCTTGTGTAGCGTTTTCCTTCACTCAATTTAAATGAAGTCAGACGGATTCAATCCGTTCTTTGGTTCAGTTTCCTTCTTTGCGTATTTTTTTTCAATAGCCGCTTCGACTTCTGCCGATTCGCGTCCATATCGCTGATATGAAAGTTGTTTGATATGATCAATTGTACCGAAATCAACAGGTTCAGGGGGTAATGTGTGCATATTGAATGGACGTACTGGTTTACCATCAACCAAGAGTGCCACGTATGCATTAAAGTTATCAAGGCCTACAATATCAGCAGCAGTAAAGTCTGGCTGGAACTGTTTCTCTAAGAACTCAGCATCTTCGTTACCAACACGGAACACACATTTAGTTCCCACATTACCAAATACCGCGTCACGAATTTTCTCATCAAGCTGCGCGATAAACTGATGTGCGATATTAAGCGACAACCGATACTTACGTGCTTCAGAAAGAATCGTTGCAATAGATGGAGTCGTAAAGTTTTGGAACTCATCAATATAGAGGTAAAAATCTTTGATGTCTGTACTGCCACTGGCAACAGCATCAACACGTGACAGTGCAGCCTGCAAGAACTTACCCACGATAATCAAACCAAGCAGTTCGGCATTTAAGTCTCCTAACCGGCCCTTGGATAGATTCACGAGCAGAATCTTTTGGCCATCCATTATCTCTCTGAAATTAAATGATGATTTTTCCTGTGTAATAATTGGTCGCATTGTTGAGTTACTCAAGAAAATATCAGTTTTCGCTGTAATATACGGCACAATATTTTCAAGCGATGCTTCGCCACCAGCTTTCTCGGCGATTTCTTCCCAAAATTGATTTACGAGCGGATTTTGTGAGTTAGCAAGACATTTGTGTCTAAAGTCATCGTTAGCGAGCACACGTGGAATATCAGCCATTGTTGCGGTACCTACTGGCATTCCTTCCAGCACTAAGAGTGCTGCGTTGCGGAAATATTGCTCAAACATCGGACCAAGTGATTCAGGCGACTTTGCTAAGAACAACTTCTCAAAAATACTGAAGATTTCGTTTACTACAAACGTTTTTTGCTCAGGAAACTCTGGGTTATATTCCATTATATTTAGCCCCATCGGGCGTTGTGTATAGCTCGGGTCAAAATAGATAACATCGTCGTGTCTTTCAGGTGGAATAGCCGCCAAAATATCAACAATATCTGAACCATGCGGGTCAATGTAACAACAACCTTCCCCGTTTTTAATATCTTGAATAATCATATTCTTCATCAGGTTTGTTTTACCTGTTCCCGTTTGTCCAATTTCGTAGAAGTGACGCATGCGGTCTTCCGCTAAGAACTTGACCGTCGTGTCAGTGCCACCAAACGTGTTCTTACCCAGAATTACACCTCGGCGTTTTTGCGTTCTCGCTTCTGATGTTTGAGTGCTCTTTGTTTCCACCTGTTCGACAGGAGTAGGTGTTGCTGACTGAGTTTCATTTCGTACCTGCTCTTGGTCGGCATCATCTGCAGATACTTCGATAGGAGCTGAAACATGTTTCGCACGCGTTTGTTTAAGTTCACGTGATGTTGAAACTCCTTGACCTGTAAGGTGATACATAGAAGTTAGTTCGGTAAGCGAAAATGGCTGCAACCTTTTAAAGTTGAGTGTCCGGAAAGTAAATGCGTGCATAAATTTCCGTAATGCTGCACCACGTTCATGGATAAACTTAATTGCGTTCCCTTGAGCTTCCTCGAATTGGTTGAATGTTGATGCAATGTTTTCAATAATGTCCTCTGCTCGGCCCTCTTCTTGTGCTGAAGCAAGTATACGAATGTTCACTGGAACGATGCGGCTATTAACCTTCTTGGTAACTGTTTCTAGAGTTAACTGATCAACAGCTTTATCGTTGAGCGTGTTCTTTGAGCGGTTCATTACTATATCTACCAAATTCTCTCCCAAAGCATCGATAGCCTCACTAAAGGGCGAAGTACCGTGCCTAATTGCCTTCTTCGCATTTTTCCCATCCCGTAGATAATCAACTACTTTTTTATATTGCCGATTATATGAATCACCATCATCTCCGATTATAAATTGAATAGCTGCCCCTTCTCCATGTTTTTTAAGTTTGCTAAATGCGGAAAGTACAATATTTAACGGGTCATGCACAAAATCTTTATATTCTTTTATTGGATACACAGGACTTCTTTCGAGCACGCCGTACGCTCCAGCATGAACGCCGCCGTAGCTAAAAATATTGTAATCACTGCGCACTTCTTCGATTTGCGCATTGGGGAAGATAGAAATAAGATGCCGTTCAAACAAATCTCTCTTTTTGCGTGGAACACCGACATAAAAAATCGCCTCTTCGCTTCCTTGATGGACCGCAATTTCAACAGAAAAAATATCCTTTTTCTGTAACTTTCCTTTACCCATCACACTCAACATCCCGGCATAAAATTGCTCCATAGATGCAAGCAGTTTTTCAAGATCTTGGTTTTGATTATTCTTGTCGTTTGCAGTTTGTGCTGGAAGTGAGACCTCATAGAGCACCATGTGTAATGCCTTCCAATTTTCAGAACCTTTGCGGACATCCTGTGTTGGGAAACCTTCGGCAACATACTGGATAAGTGCTCGATGTAAATCATCTTCAAGGTGTGCACTACCCATCTTACTTACCACCGCAAGAGTATTTTTAATACCTTTATCTGCCACCATTTTTAAAAGCTCGTCAATCTGTACATCATGCTCTTCAGGTTCGAGACGTAGTTTTTCGCGTAATATATGACTTTCTGAGGTTTGATACCGGTCGTGTAGAACATCTTTAGCTGGAGTATCGTGATATTTGATAATTTCTCTTTTCGCAATTCTGTCCTTCTCGAAACCTGACTTTTCGCCTTCGAGTTCAGTTTCTTTTATACGTACACGTTCGCGCAAGTACGCAAGTTCTTCCTCTGGCGTACGAAACCGCTCAACAGGTTCTGTTGTAGATACATCTGGTGTCACTCCTTCAATATGTGGCATACACATAGTATATCGCACTTCCTTCTACTGGTGTCGATAACTAGTACACACATTTTGCAAGTTATTACACACTCCTTACACAGCTAGCCATCTGCATATCTGCCTACATATCCAGTCCCAACTATACTAATTAATTGGTATAGTTGATAAGGCATCAAATCAAGGTCTTTAATCAAGGGTCAACCATCTGTGACCAAGGTTCGACCTTGGTCACAGATGGTTGAAACAGTTTAGCAAAATGTAATGATTGATCGCTACTATACAAAACAATGGTGAGGATGAAGATTAGAATGCAAACATTGAAAATAGTAGGGTTACGAAAAAGTGACAACTTCAGAGAACATGCCAGCCAATTGTTTGAGAACCAAAAAAAACTCTCGACCCAACTTTATTTTGTGGACATCCAACACGTAGGTTGAACACCTGCTCCTGGTTTGCTCACGAAAGGAGATGTAGATATTAATATCAGAGTGCTCCCAATAAGTTTACGGCGACCGTCGAGTACTTAACGAACTTATATGAAATAAATCGATCGATGAACTGGACTAGCACGTATACAAGTTTTAAAAATGACGATTTGTATGCGCTCTCATTGGGAATACAAGTAACAATAACTAATGCACCAGAAGATTACTTCATAAAACATCGTGCAGCTTAACTATCTAGCCCCAGTCTAGTAAAAAAATTAATCATATTAAGGTTCAATTCTGCGAGAAATAAATAAACTCTAACTCGCTTAATCATTACAACCTCGTATTACACTTGTGTGACTACTTCTGCCTCTGTTTCGCCCACGATAACAGTGTGTTCGAAGTGTGCGCTTTGTGAGCCATCTACCATGGAGTAGAGCCACCCATCATTTGCAAGACGTATTTTCCCGGATCCTCGGGAAAACATTGGCTCAAGCGCGAGTACGTCACCTTCTTTTAACACTTCGCCTCTCCCCTTCTTTCCATAGTTGGCAATAAAGGGAGGTTCGTGCACTTTCAAACCAACTCCATGACCTCCGAGCTCTTTTGGATAGCCATATCCGTGTTTCTTTGCAATCGCTTCAGCAGCATGCCCGATATCTCCTATGGTGTTCCCTGCTACTGCTACAGCAATTTGTGCATCAAGCGCTTCTTTCGTTGCCCATATAAGTTCTTGGTCTTCTTTTGCGATAGTCCCAATACCTACAGTGATTGCCGAATCGGTGCACAAACCTTCATGCCAAATTCCTCCATCAATTTTTAATACATCACCCTCAATGAGTTCGTAATCATTTGCAATGCCATGTACGATTCCGTCATTTACTGACAAGCAAAATACTCCAGAGAACGGTGGGTCTCCATACCCAGTAAACGACGGCGTATTACCATACTCTTCAATAAGCGACAGTATGTATGCGTCTATCTCCTTTAACGTTATACCTGCAGCCGCTTTTTCTGAAGCCTGGTGTAAAATAGTAGCAAGGCGTCGCCCTCCTTCGCGTAAGTTATCTCGATCTGTTTCTGTTCGAAGAATCATGTAAGTTCCAATGCCTTTAAAATCTCTTGGTGTACTTCCTCAACTTCTGGAGCCCCATCAATTCGATGAATAGTTCGTCCGCGCCCTTCCATAACCCCAAGTGCAGGAAGTACATCTTTATTATACCAATCAATTCTTCGTTGTATTTTTTCTTCAGAATCATCATTGCGACCTCGGGCAAGCAGTCGTTCGATTATTTTTTCAGAAGAAAGCTCAATTGAAACAACTTCGTAGTCTTCTCGACCGTAAAATACCATTGCATCATCAAAGGCACGCGCCTGCCCTTCACGCCGAGTAACTCCGTCAGCAACGATATGTTCTTGTCCAGTAAAATGATCGACAAGATACTGCGTCATTAAATAAATGGGCATAAAACTCGGCATCAGCCTACCATTTGAAATAATTTCATTTGTGAGTTTTCCAGTTAGGTCACCACGGGCAACCATTCCGCGCAGCAATCCACCCATTTCAATGTATACCATTTTCCTCTCTGACTGCTTCTTAAGATGCTCCTTTAATAGTTCCACCTGCGTTCCTTTTCCTGCACCTGATGGCCCAAAAAAGAGAACTGTCTTTGCCTTTGTTTCATTCATAACGCCCTTAAAGATACTGTTCTTTACGAAGAATGTCCACGACCTCCTGTATGGTCTCGCGTAACAACCCCTGTTTATTAATAACCGTATAATCGTATATATCAACGTGTTTGAGCCATTCTTGCGTATATTGTATACGTTCAGCAACAAATTTGTCCGACACTTCGCCACGACTACGTATGCGCTCTTCAAGGACCTCTAATGATTCTGCCGAAAGCAAAATCGCCTTAATTTCTGGAAACAACTTCTTGGCCGTAATAACGCCTTGATACTCAATCTTCCACACACCCACTCCTTCTAAATCGTTAACGCGTTGCAACTCTTCTTTTGTTACTCCGTAGAAATTTCCATTATATTGCTTAGCCCATTCAACCATTTCTCCATCTTTTATTTTCTGTTCAAACTCTTCTTTGGAAATAAAAGAGTATGGATGACCTTCTTTTTCTTCTTTTCGAGGTGCGCGAGTTGTTGTAGTGACCACGCGATTAATAGCTGTAGTAGTGCGCAGGCCTTCAATAACAGAGTCTTCGCCTACCCCCGAAGGTCCAGAAATAATTACTATATTATTCAATTGCATATTGGTTATTCGGGAATACTGTAGCCTTCTTGCTTCAAAATCTCAACCACATCAAATAATGTATCAGCAAACTCTCCGTCTGTGTTCCATACCATATAATCGAATCGCCCCTGTGCCTCTTCTATTTCTTTTTTGGCGCTCAACACGCGCTTGTGCACTTCTTCTTCTGTAATATCTGGATCACGACGTCGCAGTCTCTCTTCGAGAACCTCTAAAGATTTTGGTTGCAAAAAAATTGTTGTTGCCCCGTAATTATCTTTAAAAAACTGAGCACCTCTCGGATCAGTGTTTACTATAACATTAAGATGTTTAACGAGCTTCGCATCGAGATCTGGTTTGTACGAACCGTAATAGGCATCTCTGTTTGCTACGTGTGTGTGCTCAATAATGTTACCTGCTTCAACTTCCTTAAAAAACTTATCTTTAGTAAAGAAATAATAATCGATACCATGCTGTTCATTGAGCCGTGGTTTACGGGTCGTTGCTGAAACAAGTTTTGTAAAGTTCTCAAAAGAATCTATGAGTTCGTGAGTAAACGTGCTCTCTCCACTTGCGGTAGGTCCTGCAATAACCAAGACTTGTTTCTTTCCATACATGCAAAGAGTGTACCAAAGCAAACGCTAGAATCCAGTCTTGTTTTTTGCTACACCACATCTCTACGTAATTCAAAACTCCTCCCTGAAGGCAGTGAGGTGTTTTGAAAAAGCTAAAAGAAATTAGTATTCGCGAACAGAAACCTGGGCCTCAATTCGTTTTACGATATCAAGCACTACAGATACAGCGATAAGCAGTGCGGTTCCTCCAATAGTTAGTGTCGTAATACCAGTAATTCCTTGCATAATGATAGGAAGGACGGCAATACCACCAAGGAAAAGTGCGCCGACAAGTGTAATCCGAGTCAAAATGTTTCCTACGTGTTCTGATGTATGGTTTCCTGGTCGAACTCCTGGGATAAATGCACCACTTTTTTGAAGGTTGTCAGCAATTCGATTTGGGTCAAATGTCATTGCAGTGTAGAAATAGGTAAAGAAGAAGACCATAGCAAAGTAGAGACTTCCATAAATCATCTGGTTTGCAAGTCCGTTTGTGATTGCTGTTGCAATAGTTGCAATAGTTGGGAATGCACTATTCACAAAAAATGCTGCGAGCACCTGTGGGAACAGAAGAATTGAAAGTGCAAAAATGATTGGGATAACACCTGCTTGGTTTACTCGTAGCGGTAAATAGGTAGAAATACCACCTGATTGTTTTGCACCACGAGTCTGCCGTGCGTAGGTGATAGGGATAGGTCTCTCCGCCTCAGTAATAAAGACTACTCCAGCAACCACTGCAACAGCAGCAGCAGCAAATCCTAAGTACAATGGTATTTGTGAAATATCAAATGTGAAAATAAGTTGACTTACTGTACTTGGTAAAGTTGCAACGATGCCCGCAAAAATAATCAACGAAACTCCGTTTCCGATACCAAATTCGGTGATAAGTTCTCCAAGCCACATAAGAAGAAGTGACCCTGTTGCGATAACCATAACGTTCGTCATCATGGCAGCGAATTCCAACGGAGGTACGATACCGTTTTGTTGCAAAAGCGTCAAAAATGCAAACCCCTGCATAAACGCAAGAGGAACAGTAAGATATCGTGACCACTGAGTGAACTTGATGCGTCCCGCCTCTCCTTCTTCTTGATACATTGCCTTCATTTTTGGTGAAAGCACAGTAAGCAGCTGCATTATGATTGATGCAGTAATAAATGGCCCTACCCCAAGCATCACGATCGAAAGGTTAGAAAGCCCACCTCCTGAGAAGATGTTGAGCAGTCCTAAGAATTGGTTGTTTGCGAAAAATTGATCAAGACGAGCAATGTCAACTCCCGGAATCGGAATAGTCGCAAGTATACGAAAGAGGATAAGCGCACCAAGCATAAATAGTACGCGATTTCGTAGCGATTCATCTCTGATTACAAGTTTTAATTTTTGGAAAAATACTCCAATCATACGCGGTTAGGCTTTTATGCTCCCCCCTGCAGCTTCAATTGCCTTCAGCGCTGTTTCAGAAGCGGTGCAATGTTCGATTGTAAGTTTTTTAGAAAGTGTGCCTCGTGCAAGAATCTTTACCTGAGGTGCTTTTCCTGCTCGATTTGAAATCACTTTCTTTTCTACCAACGTCGTTGGTGTTACTGTCTCTCCTGCTGTAAATGCTTCTTCAAGCTGTGAAAGGTTCACGGGAGTATTAGAAACACGATTACTGTTTACAGTACGAGAACGGTTGATACCGTGCCCGCGCAACTTTGGAAACTTCTTGATCATGTCACGCATCTCCGGTCGAATACCATGGCGTCCGTGCTGCTTTTGTCCCTTGTGTCCGTGACCACTTGTTTTACCACGTTTACCACCACGACCGATTCGTTGCTTTGTTTTTTGGCTTGCGCTTTTTGTAAGTGAATGTAATCCAGTCATATTCCTATTTTTCTAGTTTCTGTAGTGCAACTACTGCAGCACGAGCGATGTTTGTCTTATTTTTACTTCGTGAAAGAATCTTCGTCGTAACATCTGTTACCCCACCAAGCTCAAGCACTGTTCGAACAGAAGCCCCTGCTACGAGTCCGCGACCCTGCGCGGGACGAATTTCGATTACTGTGGATCCATATTTTGCCTCTGTATTATGTGGGAGGCTGTTTGTTTCAGTACGTGGAATAGTAATCATGTTTTTCTTCGCATTTCGTATAGCCTTTTCGATTGCCAATGCAGTATCTCCTGCTTTACCAGTACCAACACCAACACGTCCCTTCTTGTCTCCTATAACCATAGCCACAGAAAAACTAAATCGGCGACCTCCACCCATAACACGAGTTACTCGGCGAATACCGATAATCTTTTGTGCGAATTCTGGAGTTCTGTCTCCTCGATCTCCACGTTGTGAGTTACGTCCACCACTACGCTGTGATCCACGACTTCCTCGTCCGGTACGACTTCCTCCAGTGCGCGCTGTTAGCATTCCAGTTTTTGTATCTTGAGCTTTTTGTGGTGCTGCGTCAGTTGTTGCAACCGCTACTTCACCCTCTTCTGTTTTTTTTATCTCGTCAGTCATACTATTTAAAATGTCAGGCCTGCCTCACGCGCCGCATCGGCAAAGACTTTAATGTTACCAGTGTACAAATACCCTCCGCGGTCAAAAACTACCGAAGTAACCTTTTTTGCTTTTGCTGCTGCTGCTAATGCGCCAGCTGCTGCAACACATTTTTCCTTTGGAGTGTCTCCTTTTTGAGTCGCTGTGCTTACTGAAGCAATGGTAACGTTTGCTTCATCATCAATAAGTTGTGCAGTAACCTGTCGATTTGAGCGGTACATTGCAAGACGCGGACGAGCTGCAGTTCCTACAACCTTCGCTCGGATGCGATTCTTTCGTCGTGTTCGTCGTAATGTTTTAATTTGAGTATCCATACGTAATTATGCTCTATGCGGTTGCGCGCTTACCTTCTTTTCGACGAACCACTTCATCGCTATAACGAACCCCTTTACCTTTATATGGTTCTGGCTTCTTGTTTGCACGTACATCTGCGGCAAACTGTCCGACCGCTTCTTTGTTTGCTCCTTTAATCGTTATTTCGTTCTTTTCAACAGAAACGTCTATGTTTTCAGGAACAGTCATTTCTACTGGGTGTGAAAAACCAATATTGAGCACAAGCTTTGAACCGTTAAGATCAACCTTGAAACCAACCCCTTCTACAATAAGCTTTTTTTCGAACGGTGTATTCACACCATCAATCATATTTTTCATGTGAGAAGAGAATGTTCCCCACAGCGCTTGAGCTGTTCGTGTTTCATTTTTAGGAGTGACAATAACTGAATCCCCTTTAACAACGATAGAAACATCATCGTGAAGTTTTTTTTGCAGCTCCCCGCCTTTACCCCTCACTGAAATAACATTATCTGTAACAGATACTTCAGTTCCCGCAGGAATAACAATAGCTTGTTTACCAATTCGACTCATATTACCAAATTTCAAATAACGCCTCTCCTCCAACTCGTTCCTTTTGTGCCTGTGAGTCTGTCAAAATGCCTTTGGGAGTTGAAAGTACCAACATTCCTTTTCCATATCGAACAGGGAAAATTTCGTCTGCCCCTTTGTATACGCGACGTCCTGGCTTTGAAACACGCTTCACTTCTGTAATACGTGGTGTTCCATCTTCTTTGTACATCAGTTCAACGTGAATAGTTTTTCGAATCTTTTTTCCTTGCTTCTCAACAGACTTGAGGAATCCAGCATCCTTAAGAACCTCGGCTACCGCCATCTTCATTTTAGAATGAGGAAGAGCCACACCTTTGTGCTTTACTGCGCCTGCGTTCTTTAAACGCACTATAAAGTCTCCGATTGGGTCGCCTACCATGATGATTTTTTAATTCCTGGGATGTGTCCTTCTAATGCTTCTTCGCGAAAACAGATACGACACAGGTCGAAGGCGCGCATGTAGCCTCGGGGGCGTCCACACTTGAAACAACGACGAACAACACGCGAAAGGAATTTCGGTGCCTTTTGTGCTCGTGCAATCATTGATTTCTTTGCCATAAGTATTGATATGTCCTTTTTAGCCGGCTGCACTAACGTTCCTAAACGTCACGAAGTGCGCGACCAATTTTTCTCGCACGAAGTGCATAGAAAGAATGGAAGTACTCCGGTGTGGTGCGGCATAAATTCGGAATTGTCGTTTTACTTTGTAAAACTCTGTTCCTTAATTTAAATATTGACCTTTGATTAAAGGTCGCTCATGCTCTCTACAAAGAAACTTTGTAGCTGTGTTTTGTGCAATCCTTCTTGCACGCATGAAACTGTGACCTTCTTCAGGTGCGAGCATAGTACCTGAGGCACTAAGTAAAGTCAATAAAACTGGTCAGAATATTTATGTGTACAATAATAGTTAAGCCCGGAATGCGTGCATTCTGATGGTGTAACGTTCTAAATGTAATAATCATGTACCTACGTAGATATCTACGTAAATGCGAAAAACTAACCCTAAGGGTCGATTTTTTTGTTTATTCTGCTGTTTTTTTCTTTAGCGGAAGTCCAATTTCTCGCAAGAAGGCTTCTGCTTCTTCTTTTGTTTTTGCTGTTGTTACGAGCGTAACACCTAAACCAAATACGTCTCGCAAATCTTCATCTGACGTCTCAGGAAAAATAGTGTGTTCTTTAATACCAATAGTGTAGTTACCCATCTCATCAATTGCAGTTACCTCTAATCCTCGGAAGTCACGTGTTCGAGGAAGTGCAACATGAATAAGCTTGTCGAGGAAGTTACGCATTCTTTGACCTCGAAGCGTTACAGAGTACCCAATAATAGTTCCTTCTCGTAATTTGAACGTAGCAATTGATTTCTTAGCAGGGTTTGCTTTTGGCTGCTGTCCAGTAATTTTAGCAAGACGATCAACGACAAGTGCGACCTTGTTTTTGTCGTTCATTGAGCCAACCTTCGCAGAGATAACGATTTTATCGAGCTTTGGTGTTTGCATAATGCTCTTGTATCCAAAACGCTCTTTAAGCGCTTTGAACATATTTGTTTGTTTTTCAGCTAGTGTTTCCATATTACTTCCAATTATTTAATGACTGTTCCACTCTTTTTAGCAACTCGTACGCGCTTTCCGTCTTTGCGCTCAATACCAATACGAGTTGGCTTCCCTCCCTTAGGGTCGGCTAGTGCAACATTTGAAATGTGTACGGGAAGTGTTTTATCAATAATCTGCCCGCTTTCTCCTCCGCGGCGTGATTTTTGGTGACGCTTTGCAACGTTTACCCCTTCAACAATCACCTTGTCTTCTTTTGGGAGTGCCCGAAGCACTACTCCAGACTTTCCTTTGTCTTTCCCTGCGATAACTATTACTTTGTCTCCTTTTTTAATCTTCATATTCAAAATCTATACTACTTCCGGTGCAAGCGACACGATTTTCTGATAACCACGCTCTGCAATCTCTCTAGGAATAGGACCGAATACGCGGTTTGCCTTTGGTTCTTTTTTGCCTTTCTCAACAATAACTACAGCATTTTCATCAAAGCGAATGTACGAACCATCACGACGGCGAAACGGCTGTACTTGTCGAACTACAACAGCGCGCAATACATCTTTTTTCTTTACTTGTTTGCGTGGTTCAGCACTCTGTACTGCAATAACCACTTCGTCTCCAATACGTGCGTAGCGTCGTTTTGATCCACCGAGTACTTTGAAGACGCGGGCTATTTTACCTCCTGAATTATCAGTTATTTTTACTATTGTTTGCGGTTGAATCATATACGTTACTTAGTTGCGCTTTCATTGCTCTCGAGTACAAAGTTTTTACGCTTTGATATTGGACGTGATTCACGAATAACCACCTTGTCCCCAACTGAAGCAATATTTTCTGGATCATGCACCAAGAACTTCTTCACTTGTTTGATGAATTTTTTATACTTAGGGTGCTTTACGTACCGAGCAACAGCTACTTTTGCAGTATCTTTCATATCAACACCTACTACTGTGCCGCGCAATGTCTTTCCTGCCTGCGCAGGCAGACCTGCTTTTTGTATGTTTGTGTCTTCCATAATTATTTAGCTACGTTAGTCCGAAGAGTAAGTTCGGTCAAAATTTGTGCAATTTCTTTTCGTGTAGTGCGTCCTTCTCGGACATTTCGTGTACGCGAGCCAGCACTCTTAAAGCGGAACTCCCGTAACTCTTCACGCTTTTCACGTACGAGCTTCTCTAAATCTTTATCGCTTTTTTTCTTTAAATCTTTCATACAAATTATCGAACCACAATCTTAGTTTTGATTGGCATCTTCATACTCGCCTTACGCAGTGCAGCACGAGCAACTTCTTCTGACACACCATCAACTTCAAATAAAATGCGTCCAGCTCGAACGTCAGTCACGTACCCTTGCGGATCACCTTTACCCTTTCCCATACCTACTTCAGCAGCTTTTTGAGTAAATGGTCGGTCTGGAAAGATGCGAATCCACATCTTTCCAAGCTTCCCAATAGTACGAGTAATAACCTTTCGTGATGCCTCAATTTGATTTGAGGTAATACGTGCTTGCCCCATTGCCTTGAGACCGTATGCACCAAAAGCTACCTCTACCCCACGTGTTTCTGGACGCGTAAGCTTCTTGGCATTTTTGCGGCCAGTTTGCCACTTTCGGTATTTTGCTTTTTTAGGAAATAACATACGCTCAATCTATTTAGTATCTTCGAAAATATCCCCTCGGTATACCCACACTTTAATTCCAACGATGCCGTATGGGAGATACGCCTTTTCTTTTGCATAATCAATGTCTGCTCTGAATGTCTGCAGAGGAATCCTGCCACGCTTGATCTCTTCACGACGAGCCATTTCAGCTCCTCCAAGTCGTCCAGCGAGCGCAACACGTACTCCTTTAACGTCTCGGTTGGCCATAACCTTTTCAACTGTTTGCTTAAGAATACGTCGGTGTGGCATTCGCTTCTCGAGACCTTCAGCAACCATGTACGCAACAATGGCAGCATGAGATTCTGGCGAACGTACTTCTTCAACATCAATCTTTACCTTTGGCATCTCGTCACCAAGACGAAGTTTTTGTAGCTGCTTAGTGATATCAGCAAGAAGTTTCTGTGTGCCCTCTCCTGAGCGGCCGATAACCATACCAGGACGTGAGGTTTTGATATTTAAACGAAGTTCTTTTTCTCCTCGTTCAATTTCAAGAGCGGTTACATAGAGCCCACGTAATCTTTTTGTGAGATACTCACGTACCATTGTGTCGACACGAAGATTATCGCGATATTGTTTCGCATTTGTGCCGAACCATCGTGACTTCCAGTCACGAATAACTCCTAAACGGTGGGCATATGGATGTACAGTGTGTGTCATATTATTGTTTTTCCCCTAATTGGAGGGTTATTTTACTTGAGTGACGGCGAAATGGTGCTGCGCGACCGAAAGCACGTGGACGCCATCGACGTAGTGCGCCTCCTGCTGAATCAACAAAAATTTCCTTGACTACCAAATCTTCTGTATTCCTTTTTTGGTTTTCAGCGTTAGCAAGTGCTGATTCAAGAAGTTTCTTAAGATCAGGTGCTGACTTTTTGTCCATAAATGAAAGGATAGCCCGTGCATGCTGCACATCTTTTCCGCGAATCAAATCAGCTACAAGACGTACCTTGCGTGGTGATTGTGAATAGTTCTTCAAAAATGCCTTCATAGTACGTATTACGCTGCTGCTTTTGCAGCTTTAGCTGCAGTAATTTCAGCCTCTTTCTTCTTTACTTCAAGCTCCTTCTGCATCTTACCTCCGTGTCGATGGAAGGTCTTGGTTGGTGCAAATTCACCAAGCTTATGTCCTACCATGTCATCAGTTACCAATACTTCAATATGCTTTCGTCCGTTATGTACACCAAAAGTGAAACCTACCATTTCTGGTGCGATATCACTTCCACGTGCCCACGTATTAATTACCCCACTATTTTCTGGAGTTTTCCCGGTAATTTTTTTCATCAACTTAGCGTCGATGTAAGGTCCTTTTTTTATTGATCGTGTCATATTTTTGGATATATTGCCTGTACAGAGAGGCTTGTGAGCTCCTCTCGCTTTGCAATAAAAAGCCGCCTCAGTGGCGTGCCGCATATACTATGCGAAATTGGTCGATAAGTCAATCTTATTGTGCTCCTGCACGTACTTGCGAAACTACAGATGGAGCATATTATGAGTTTTGGTACCTTGAATGTGCCTTGTACAGAAAGGAGCTTGTACATGGAAACTCGCTACACTGTTTCTAGAGATGGTAAATCCATCGAAGAATTTAGTCCTGAAGATGTATCTGCTCACGCACGAGAAGCTTTCACGCGTGTATTTGCGCTCAATATTGCAATAGGACGTATCGAAGAAGCGCTCGAAGAGGCCAAAGGAGCAGATGTTCTTTATTTGAATCAGTACTTACGAAAGTACCGCGAGGAACTATTGCTCATTCGCACCAAGAAATAAGTGCCTGTTGAAAAGTGCCTGACAATCTTTACGTCAGGCACTTTTTCTTGCGTTAGCCGTGTTTATTTGTATAGTTCACGTAGATTAGTTTAGCTCAAACCCATGAAACAAGGAGTTACGTTATGGAACCAGATAAAGTTATCGCAAAGGGTAAGACCAAGACAATTTATAGTACGGTTAGTCCGAAAGAGGTGCTTATCGTTTCAAACGACAACATCACAGCTGGTGATGGTGCACGATGTGATACACTGCCCGGAAAAGGTGGTTGGTCTACGACCACAACATGCTGTGTCTTCAACCTACTTCAGGCACACGGCATTCCTGTCGCATACAATCATGCGCGAGATGATGTATCTTTCTATGCTCTCAACTGCACGATGATCCCACTTGAAGTGGTCGTGCGTCGTGAAGCATATGGATCATATCTCAAACGCCATCCGAATCTGAAAAAAAGACATCGGTTCGATGCTCTTATCGTAGAATTTTACCTTAAGACCAATGACTGTGTATGGGAAGGTTTGTCGCTTCCGTGTGACGATCCGCTTATTGAGTTCAATTTTGCGATTGGATCGGCATACCTCTTCGATCCAAGGCAGGCAGAAGGTAAGTTCTTTGCAAGCATCTTTCTCAATAAGATCTTGGGTGAAATCGGTGGTGAAAATAAGTATGCTTCAATGCATCACCATGCACGACAGGTTTTTCATATTCTGGAAGACCGCTGGGATAAACTCGGCTATACCTTAGTCGATTTTAAGTTAGAGTTCGGATTGACCGCGGATGGCAAGCTTGTTCTTGCCGATGTCCTCGACAGTGATTCGTGGCGACTACTCAAAAACGGACAGAATATGGACAAACAGGTGTACCGCGACGGTGAACTTGATCCTGAGCTGCTCGCAAAAGTTGCCGCAATCTATGAAGAGATCGCGGAGATGAGCCGAAAGCTCATCGATCTCTAAGCTCTTTCAAACTCCAGAAAGGCCTCACGAACGTATTCGTGAGGCCTTTTACTTTATCTGAATAAAAAAAAA
>MDTB01221303.1_pt1 | contig 23158 bp, 23 predicted proteins | sample 811161 | NCBI WGS metagenome assembly MDTB01 (sample SAMN05326650, study PRJNA326480) | marine metagenome | isolation source: seawater | place: Mediterranean Sea | collected 2009
CGAGGACAAAGTTGTTAAGTTTAAAGAAAAGCAAAAGCACCAAATTTTTTTAGAGCCAGAAGGATTAGATGATCACACAGTTTATCCTAATGGTATTTCGACCTCGCTACCAGAGGATGTTCAACTCAAAATATTAGACAAAATTAAGGGCCTAGAGCATGTCAAAATGTTAAGAGCAGGATACGCAATAGAGTATGATTATGTTGACCCAAGGGAGCTAAAAGTGAGTCTAGAAGCCAAAAAAATAGGGTCTCTCTTTTTGGCCGGTCAAATTAATGGGACAACAGGCTACGAGGAAGCAGCAGCCCAAGGATTGATAGCTGGAATTAACGCCGCTCTAAAAGTTAAAAAAGAGAACGAATTTATTTTGGATAGATCGAGCTCCTATATAGGAGTGATGATAGACGATCTCATTACAAAGGGTGTCTCCGAGCCTTATAGGATGTTTACCTCTAGAGCTGAATACCGACTGTCATTGCGTGCAGATAATGCAGATCAAAGACTTACACCAATGGGTATAAAAATGAATTTAGTGAAAAATATTAGAAAAAAATTATTTATAGAAAAGCAAAAAAAAATAAATAGTCTAGAAACGTCCTTGTCACAAAAATTTATAACTCCAAACGCAGCAGCAAAGCATTCTATAAAAATAGCTAAGGATGGAGTTAAAAGATCCGGACTAGAAATTTTGGGCATCAAAAATGTAAAAATAAATCACTTAAGAGGTATTTGGGCTGAAATACCCCAATATGAACTCTCTATCGACGAGCAGGTTGAAATTAATGCGCATTATTCTGGCTATCTACCTAAACAAGAGAGCGATATCAAAACCTTTAAAAAAGATGAGGCCCTGATGATCCCAAGTGAGATAGATTATGATTCTTTTAGTGGTCTATCAAATGAGGTTAAGTCAAAATTAAAATTGATCAAACCCAAAACACTTGGGCAGGCTTTAAGGATAGATGGAGTTACCCCAGCAGCAGCTATAATCTTATTGGGAGCATTAAAAAAGAAAAAATATAAGGTTTCGGCCTAGAATCAGCATGAATTCTAGTGAATCTAACCTAAATACAAAGCAGATTTTATCTAAAAATCTCAAATTCAATGACAAAAAAATTGAACTTATCGAAGCGTTTGTAAAAGACATTTTAATCTATAATAATAAATATAATTTAATTTCAAAAAGCTCTGAAAAAAATATTTGGAAGAGACATGTTTTAGACTCTGCTCAGCTCATAAAGCTCCTAGATCATAAAAGTTTTAACAGTTTAGCCGATCTTGGTACTGGAGCAGGTTTTCCTGGAATTTTGCTATCTATTTTCTATAGTGATATTCTCACGTTTCACGTGAAACTTTATGAAAAATCTAGAGTTAAAGTTAACTTTTTAAGAGGTATTCTAAAGAAATTAAGATTAACTAATACATTTATATATGATAATGATTATCAATCACATATAATAGATTCCGATTATTTAATCTGTAGAGCATTCAAGAAGCTGCCTGAAATATTAAGAATTTCACGTGAAACTGCAAAAAAACCACATAAACTCATAGTTATGCTTGGAAAGAGTGCACAGGAGGAATTAAATAAAGCTTCAAAGGGCATGAATTATAAGTATAAGCTAGTACCAAGCATTACAGAGAGTGATTCAAAAATACTTTTAGTTGATGCTATTAAATAAATTGTGGCTGGATCTATAATATCAGTAATAAATCAAAAAGGCGGAGTCGGAAAAACTACGACTGTTATAAACCTTGCGACTGCTTTAGCAAAAAAAGGAAAAAAAATTTTAGTGATTGATTTAGATCCACAGGGTAATGCTACGACCGGTTTGGGTAAATCAAATAACGATGAGGAGAAAAGTATATACAATCTCCTAATAGGGAAAACATCACCCCAGAACTCAATTCAGCAAAGTGCAGTGCCTAATCTAGATCTGATAGGATCGAATGTAAATTTATCTGGCCTTGAGGTCGAAACAGCTAATGACGCAAATAGGGCTTTCTTATTAAAGGAGATTTTAACTAATGAAAATGACACATATTTTAACAAGTACGACAATATCTTTATAGACTGCCCTCCTTCCTTAAGTCTGCTTACAGTTATGTCTCTAGTTTCTGCAGATGAGTTGTTAATACCTCTTCAAACAGAGTTTTTTGCATTGGAGGGAATTACACAGTTAGTCAAAACGATCGATAGGATAAAGGTAAATCTAAACCCAAAGCTCGGAATAAGAGGAGTGTTACTAACTATGTTTGATAAAAGAAACAAACTGTCATCACAAGTAGATGCTGAAGCCAGGAAACATTTTAAAGAAAAAGTTTATAAAACTGTTGTACCAAGAAATGTTAGATTATCCGAAGCCCCATCTCATGGGATGCCTTGTTTGATTTATGATAGAAAATGTTCAGGAAGCAAGTCATACATAAATTTAGCCGAAGAGTTTATAAATCAAAATAAACAATCTATGGGTAGTGCCGCATGAATGCAGCAAAAAAGGGGTTGGGTAGAGGTTTATCAGCTCTATTTGGAGATATAGAAAATAAATCTTCAATCAGCAAAGAGCAGACTAATAAAGTTTTAATAGCAGACATAGAGCCAAACAAATTCCAACCCAGAACAATATTTAATGAGGAAAAATTAGAGGAGCTATCTTTATCAATAAAAGAAAATGGCGTTATACAGCCTATAGCCGTCCGACCAAAAAATTATGAGGAGGGAAAATTTGAAATTATTGCTGGTGAGAGAAGATGGTTAGCTGCTCAAAAAGCCGGCTTGAACGAAGTTCCTGTAGTTATTCTTAATATTGATGATCAAAAGAGTTTGGAGATTGCAATAGTAGAAAACGTACAAAGACAAGATCTAAATGTTATTGAAGAGGCAAGAGGTTATCAAAGATTAGTCAAAGAGTTTGGGTATGATCATGAAAAAATTTCCAAGTTCATGGCTAAAAGCAGAAGTCACATTAGCAATACTTTAAGGTTACTGGGTCTGCCCCAAGATATTATTGGATTAATCGAAGAGGGAAAACTTACAGCTGGTCAAGCAAGGCCTTTGATAGGCATGCCAAATGCCTCAGAAGTCGCAGAAAATATAATAAAAAGGAAGGTAGCTGCTAGAGAGGTTGAAAATTTAGCTAAAAGCAAAAAAGCTAAAAAAAATGCTAACAAAATAGATGATCCTAATATAGCGTTTGTTAGAAATGAAATTGAGAGTAAGCTCGGTTTAAATGTAGAAATAGTTAACAAAAAAAATAATTCAGGAAAAATTACGATTAAATATAAATCTTTGGAACAGTTCGAATTAATTTCAAAAAAACTTAGGAAGTAGAGTTTGCTATCTCATAGAGACTAATTAACAAATATTTAATTAGTGTATTATTATAATTATTGAATTTTGTCTTCATTTTAATTTCGGTATCAGATAACTTCTTTTTAGCCTTTTTTAATTTCTTTAAATTCCACTTTTTAACCTGTTTAAGGAATATAGGCTTATCTTTCCAAAAAATTTTTGGTTTTATATTGTCAATTGCTAATTCAATATTTTTATCGATTTTGTACTGCTCTTGCAAATTTAGTAGTTTTTCAATTCTAAAATTTATACTATTTAAATAAAAATACGCTTGTTCGTTTTGTAAATTAATATTACTCAAGTTATGATTTAGTTTATCTTTATCACCTTCAAAACATGAGTCTCGTAAATCATCAAAATCAAGGTCGTTTATATTGTTTATTAGATGATGCAGTTTTTCTTGATCAATCTTTTTGTCTAAAAATAAAACTTTTATTTTATCAATTTCATTACCTAGTACTTTTCTGTCCAACCCAGAGTTATCAATTAGAAGATTAATTATCTCTTGGTTTAAACCGTTATAGCCTACTAATTTTTTTCGCAAATATTCGGAAAGTGTTCTGTGATTGTCTTTATAACAAGGAATTATACCAATATTTTTATTTTTTTCAAAAAGTGACCTTAAAGAGGATTTTTTATCAAGGTTTTGAGCAAAAAGGAAAATTCTTACATCTTTTTTTGGGTCTTCAATAATGTCCTCAATTTTTTTTTTAATTTTATCCGATATTTCACTTATGAAAATAACCTTGTTTTTGTTGAACAAAGAAACATTATTAATTTGTTCATAGAGGAATTCATCTTTTAAAACCTCGTCTTGATGGAGATTAACTTGTTCAAAATCTTTGTATTTCTCTTTGATATGTAACTTTATATCATCTTTAAGACCAATATTTTCTCCATAAAAAAGGGTAACAAAATAATTTTCAATAGTTGATAAATTTTTTTCGACCAAAAAACTTTTAAGTATCATTTTATCTATATACAAGATTTAAATCATTTATAATTCTGTTTGCAATAGATTTGATTAAATCATCCTCAATTTTCTTTTCTCTATTTAACGTATCTATATAAAAATTAGATGCTTTATAGGTTCTTTTTTCAGAATAATTTTTTGCAAATACTGAATTTCCATCGACTACTGAAATAGCATTCAAATTTAAATTTATATTTATGCTATATTCAATTATCTTACCTGCATCATTTTTGTTTGATATTTCTCTAGCTTTAGCTGAATTTATTTTAAAGACCAACTTATGTTCGGCATTTTCTACTTCAATGAATCTGTTTGCTAACATTTGGCCTAACTTTTTATCTCCAGTTATATCAAAAGTAACAATATCAAACTTTTGGTATTTATCAGTGAGCAAAGGTTGATAACCACAATGTTTTAGGGAAATTATGACAAATAAAATGAGTGTAATTTTTATAAATTTATTAGACATTTTAATTAGTTATAAAGTTGATTATTTTATTTTTAACAAAAATCCTCTTAACAATTTTTTTATCTTTCAAATTTTTCTTAATATTTTCAATTTTTTGAGCCTCAATCAATGCATCTCTTTCTGGTAGATCCTTTTTGGTGGTAATTAAACCTCTTTTTTTCCCATTAATCTGAACTACTAGAGTTATCTCTTGGTTTTTAAGCAAAGATTTATCTCCTTTTGGCCATTGGATTTCTTCATAAAAGTTCTTTCCTTCGAGTGTAGACAGGCACTCACAAGATACATGTGGCGCGAAAGGCATCAAAATTTTTAGGAATTTAATCTGTGACTCTATCAAACATTTCTGGCTAATGTTTTTTTCTAAATTATTCTCAAAAAGGTTTGTGATCTCATAAATTTTAGCTACAGCTACATTTAAATTAAAATTTTCAATTAAATCTGTTACCCTAAATATATAGTCATTAAATTTTGATAAAAATTTTTTTTCATTTTCTATCTGTAAGTTTTTATCTCTCTTTTCAGAAATTTTATTATTTAGAGCCCAAATCCTTTGCATAAATTTATGTGCAGCTAACACACCTTCAGTTGACCATTGAACATCCCGATCTGGAGGGCTATCAGACAGAATAAACCATCTCACAGCATCAGCCCCGTAAATTTTAATCATGCTTTCTGGATCTACAGTATTTTTTTTAGATTTTGACATTGCTTCAGATGGTCCAACATCAACTTTTGATCCATCAATTTTAGAAGTATACCCATCTTTTGTCTTTTCTATTTGTTCAGGATTTAGCCATTTTCCATTCAAATCTTTATAGGTTTCATGACAAACCATGCCTTGAGTAAACAGACCTTTAAAAGGCTCTTTTAAATTTACCTGATTGTTACATGAGTTAATAGCTCTCATAAAAAATCTCGAATAAAGCAAATGTAAAATTGCATGTTCGACACCACCTATATATTGATCCACTGGCATCCAATATTTAAATAATTTTTCATCAAATGGCTTAGTGTCAAGTTTAGGTGAACAAAATCTTATAAAATACCAAGAGGAGTCAACAAATGTATCTAAAGTATCAGTCTCTCTAACGGCGGGTTCACCGGTTTTTTTGTATTTTGTTTTTTTCCATGTGGGGTGATTATCTAAAGGATTTCCCTTAAACTTTAAGTCAATATCTTTAGGCAATGTAACAGGGAGTTCACTTTTATCGACTGGTACTACGTCTCCGTTTTTTAAATAAATCATTGGAATTGGACATCCCCAATATCTTTGTCTAGATACGCCCCAGTCTTTAAGTCTAAATGAAGTTGTTTTTTTTCCAATTTTTTGATTTTCAATTTTGCTAATAATTTTTTCTTTAGCTTGATCAACACTTAAATTATTTAAAAATTCTGAATTTATTATTTTTCCATCACCTGTGTAGGCGCAGTCTATCGTTTCTTTACCTGACTTCACTACTTGAATTATTTCAAGTTCATATTTTTTTGCGAAATCAAAGTCTCTTTGATCATGTGCTGGACAGCCAAAAATTGCTCCTGTTCCATAATCCATTAAAATAAAATTTGCTACATACACAGGTATTTTTTTACCTTTTATAAATGGATGTTGTGCTAAAAAATCTGTTTTTAAACCAATTTTTTCTGCATTTGCTATAGCTTCCTCGGTTGTCCCAACCTGGGAACACTTTTTTTTGAATTCTAAAAAATTTTTTGAACTTTTAAAACTTTCACATAATGGATGATCAACTGATATAGCTAAAAAAGTAGCACCAAATATAGTGTCTGGACGAGTTGTAAAAACTTTAATGGTTTTATCTTCATTGAAAATTTGAAAATCGATTTCACAGCCCAGCGACTTTCCTATCCAGTTTTTTTGCATCAATTTCACTTTTTCTGGCCATTCTTTTAAAGCATCTAAGTCTTTAAGCAATTCATCAGAAAATTTAGAGATATTAAAGAACCATTGAGATAATTTTTTCCTTTCAACTATTGCATTTGAGCGCCACCCTCTTCCTTCAATAACCTGCTCGTTTGCCAAAACAGTTTTCTCTACCGGATCCCAGTTAACGTAAGTTTCTTTTCTAAAGACTAATCCTTTATTAAAGAAGTCAATAAATAAGTTTTGTTGATGTTTATAATATTCTTCATCACATGTGGAAATTTCAAGATCCCAATCAATTGATAGACCTAATAGTTTAAGTTGATGCTTCATAGTTGAAATATTTTTTTTTGTCCAATCACTAGGATTTAAATTATTTTCTCTAGCTGCATTTTCTGCCGGTAGCCCAAAAGAATCCCAACCCATTGGATGAAGAACATTAAAGCCATTCATCATTTTGTACCTAGCAATTACATCTCCAATGGCATAATTTCTTACATGGCCCATATGAATTTTTCCTGAGGGATAAGGAAACATCTCAAGACAATAAAATTTTTTTTTAAGGTCAGTATTTTTAAAACGGTTTTTTTTCTTTTCCCAGAAAATTTGCCATTTTTTATCTATTTCTTCTACATTAATTTTATTCATGAAGTAGTAGAATTTAGTTTTTCTTTTTATTGCCCTTGCCCACTTCTTCTAATAGAGCTGCTTTTCTAATGATATCAGTTCTAATTGTGTCTTCCAATTTAGTTGAGGAAATTTTTTTTATAATGCAATTATTTTGAACTTTGCAAGTTTTTCTATGAATTATTATTCTCAAACTATCGGCCCTTATTTCATTTGATAGAAATCTAATAGTGAATTTTAAGGAGTCATTAGAAGTGTTAGAGTCTGTATACCAATCAGTTACTATCATACCGCCTGAGTAATCAACTGTTACAAGTGGCATGAAATCAATTACGTCAAATGTTGCTCTCCAAAGAGGGTTAGAAGTGCTAAATTCATAAGTTGTTTTTCGCCCTCCTAGCATATCTCTTTTAACTGAAAACCCTCTACCTTCTTCGACATTTTTTCTTGCTCTTACCTCGCCCTCCATTTCCATAGTTCTAGCATCTCCAGGTTTAGGCATTTTAAAGCCACCTCCACATGCGCCAAGAACGAGGCAGAATGAAATGGCAAAAGAAACTTTAAAAAAGAACTTAATTAAATTTTGCATCTTGATAATTTTTTATAATCTAAAGGCCCCAAATAAACATTAAAAAACCCATATATTTATGTGATATTTTTACAACACTTGGAAAAAAAAGTCGATATAATTAGCGTAATTACATGAAAAATAAGCAAATTTTGTCTATTTTCCTTCTAGTTTATTTAAATAAACAAATATGGAGATAAACATGAAAAACATAACAAAAGTAGGTCTATCAGCTTTAGCTGGATCACTTGCATTCACTGCAGTACATGCAGGAGACGTAAGTATTTCAGGTAGCATGATTGCCTCTTATACAAAAAAAGGGGGAAAAACTACAACTGGTAACCCTCTTGGTATGAACAAAGAATTAACTGTTACTGGTTCAGGAGAACTAGATAACGGTGTTAGTGTTGCATACAAACAAACTATTACCAACGCGATGGGTTACAATGACAGTGAATTAGTATTTACTGGCGTACCTATGCTTGGTGACGCTACGTTAGCACTTACATCAACTGGTTCACCGATTGACGCTATTGATGATAAAACTCCGATTGCTTTTGAAGAAGCAAGCGCTGCAGTTGGTTCATTAAAAGACGTTAGTGGTGGTAACGGTGCTTACGGTATCAGATATACTTTAGCTGATGCTTTCGGTTCTGGTGTAAAAGTTGACGCGTTCTATACTCCTGGTACTGGAGACGCCTCTGCTGAAAAAGGTGTTGCTGGTGTAACAGGATCACAAGAAGATACTTACGAAGTTACATTAACTGGCGCTGTGCCTATGGTTGATGGGTTGGAATTTGGTCTTGGCCATTCACATACTGATCACCACAATGACACTGCAGACACTGCAGACAGTCAGGATAGCGACGAAGGTACTGCTTATCTTAAGTACTCAATCGGAGGTCTTTCTCTTGGTGCTCAAAGAAGCGTAGACAATACTTCAGGTACTGGAGAGGTCTTATATGATACAGAATACTACGGAGTATCATACGCAATAAGCGACAACCTATCGGTGTCATACAACACAATTGAATCTACTAAGTCGGATTCAACAATGGGTAATGATGAATCTGGGACTGAGCAAGATTTCGATTCAATATCATTGTCTTACACTTCTGGTGGAATGACTATTGGTATACTTGATGCTGATTGTTCTAACTGTAATTACAGTAATTCTGTAGATGAGTCTGCAAGAGCAATTCAAATGACAATAGCGTTCTAAAGAACGAATATATTATTTAAAAAAAGCCGGTACGTAAGTGCCGGCTTTTTTTTTATCTGATGACATAGCGACACCAGAAATATTTAAATTTTTTATATGAGAGAAATTTTTCTTCTTAATCCCACCTAATGCTATTAATTTTGATGAAAAATTTCGTGATATAAGATTAAACTTTATCTTACCCAAAAAGCCCTTTTTATACTTATAATTAGTTTGAAATAGTCTTGATAATACAATTTGAGTACATCCTTGATTTATTTTTTCAAAAATTTCTGAGGTATTATGGGCACTTCCTATTATATTTATTTTTGGGTTAATGTATTTTAAATGCCAAAATCTCTTTTTATTATATGAGGATATGTAAAATCTATTGGTATTTAAAAGAAATAAAATTTTTACACTATTGGCAATATATAAGTTTATTTTTCTCTGTAGGCATTTTCTATTAAATTTCTTCAAATCTCTAAGTTCTAGTTTTTCAGGATTTCTTAAGACTAAAATTGCACCTGTCTTTTTGACATAATCTAGGTTAATCTCATTTAATTTATTAATCAGAAAATATAAATAATTTTTTTTCTTAATCATGTCTAATAAAAGCATAAATAAATTAACTTTAATACAGGAAAATATCAAAAAAATTAATAGGGATATTTTAAACAAACCAGAAATAATTTGTGTTTCCAAAACTTTTTCTTTGGAATATTTAAAACCATTAATAGATCATGGCCATTCACATTTTGGTGAAAATAAGGTTCAAGAGGCAGAAGAAAAATGGACTGAAATCAAAAAAGAAAATCTAAATTTAAAAATCCACATGATTGGAAAACTGCAGTCTAATAAGGCAAAAAAAGCTGTTCAGTTATTTGATTTTATACACTCTTTGGACAGCAAGAAATTGGCCGATGCTTTAAAAAAAAGAGAAACTGAACTAAACAAAAAACTATCCTATTTCATTCAAATTAATATAGCGGGCGAAACACAAAAATCAGGAATCTCCCCAGATACAGCTAAAGGTTTTTTAGAATATTGCAAAAGAGAGGCAAATTTAAATATAATTGGTTTGATGGTTATTCCACCAAATGACAAAAATATAGAAACATATTTTAAAAAAATTTCACAACTAAATTCAGAACTAGGTCTAAATCATCTTAGCATGGGTATGTCGGCAGACTATCAAATTGCCGTTAAATTAAACTCTACTTTTTTAAGAATAGGATCAGGTATATTAGGCGAAAGAAATATTAATAAATAGTTAATTTTGTTTTTTTTGTTATCAAAGGTATAATTTTAATAAATTCTTTCTTTTCAATTGCAATGCAGCCCTTTGTTGGTTTAAAACTTTTATCTGTGAGATGAAGAAATATTGCACTTCCTTTATTTTTAATAACAGGTTTTCTATTAAAATTGATTACTAATATTAAATCATAATTATTTTTCTTTAAATATAGTTCTTCCGCGCTTCTCTTAAAAGGGAACTTTATTAATCGATTGTAACTTGAGGACTTAGGATCATCGCACCATCCCATATTTTTTAATATTTTAATCTTTTTAAGTCCTGTATTTATATTTTTAACTCTATCTTTTCTAAATAGTAAAAACTCGAACTTAAAGCTTCCTCTTGGTGTTTTTAAATCCCCCTCTTTTTTTTTGTAAGTTAAACCTCTTTTTCCTATTGAGCATTTTATCTTATAGTTATAAAAGTAAAGAAGTTTATTTTTTAAACTTATATGCATACTAATTCTTATAATGTTAAAGTTGGGTGTATTTCCAGTAAAAATTTCATCAATTCTTTATATGAAGTTAAATCTTTTCTTGGATTTGATTTAATAGAGATAGGTAAAAATTATGAAAAATCAATAAACAATATGTGTAATGCCGTAATTATTGAGACAAAAGTTGAAAATAAAAATTTATCTAACAAAATTCAAATTCCTAAAATTTTTATTTTAGATAAAAATAAAAAAAAAATGTCTAATAATCCTTTTGAATTAGTTTTAAAACTTCCCATCAATTTGGTTCAATTCAACAAAACCGTAGTTGAGTTATGCAAAAAATATGAGTTTAACAAAAATTCTCTAATTCAAATTAAAGGATATATTTTAGATAAAAATGAGAGAATTTTGAAAAAAAATAAAATTTCCTTAAAAATTACAGAAAAAGAAACACACTTCATTGAAATGTTAAATTATTTTGGAAAGTCTTTAAGTAAAGAGTATATACTCAAAAATATTTGGTCCTACTCATCTGATGCTGACACCCATACTGTTGAAACTCATATTTATAGACTTAGACAAAAAATTCAAGATAGTTTTGGTGACAATAATTTTATTATAAATACTTCTAATGGATACTCTCTTTGAAAAAAAGAAATAAAATTGCCAGAGATTTATTTTCGTCTAAATATCACAAGAGAGTAATAAAACCAAAAAAAGGTAAGGGTAGTTATAACAGGAAAAAATTTAAGAAAGCCTAGCCCCGATTTTTTGTATAATTTTTGAGGACATTTCAGTTCCTTTTTGTAAACTTTCCTTTAGTGATGAATTATTAATGTGACCATGTAAAAACCCAGCAGCAAAAAGATCTCCCGCTCCGGTTAAATCTACAATTTTTAAATTTTTTTGTACACCATATTCAACTATCTCCTCATTTTTAATTGCAATACTCCCTTTTTCACCACGCGTAATCACCATCAATTTTCCTAAATTTTTTCCAAAAGAAATAACCTCATCAAAAGTTTTTGCTTCAATCAAAGACAAAATTTCTTGCTCATTAGCAAATATGATATCAAGTGAATTTTTCACTAAATCTAAAAAATTAACTTTGTGTCTATCTACGCAAAATTTATCAGAGAGAGACATAGCAGTTTTTTTTGAATTTTTTATTGCTTTTTCAAAAGCTTTTTTAGGATGTCCTTCGTCCCACAGATAGCCTTCAAAAAATGTAATTTCACTTTTTCTAATTGCCTCAATATCTATATCGTTCTCGTTAATTTGTCCTGCCACACCAAGGAAAGTGCACATTGTTCTCTCTGAATCAGGTGTAATTAAAATAAGGCACGTACCAGTAGGCGTAACTTCATTCTTTTTTGAGTAAAAAAATTTAACTTTTTCTCTCTTTAAACCATTTTCGTATTTTTTACCAAATTCATCATTGTTAATTTTTCCTATAAAACCAACTTCATTATTTAATTGAGAAAGCCCCACAATTGAATTAGCAACTGAACCACCCGAAATTGTTTCTTGAATATTTAAAGTTGATAAAAGATTTTTTAATTCACTTTCGTTAACTAATTTCATTGTACTTTTTGTGAGATTATTTATTTTTAAAAAATTATTATCAACTCTACAAATCACATCTATAATTGCATTTCCGATTCCCAAAATTTTCATATTATGCCTTTTTTGTTTTTATAGGTTTTTTTCTATTAGGATAACAAGTAGTACATATTTTACAAGCAACACCGTAACACTCTCGAGCCTTACAGAATTCTCTTCCATAATAAATAATTTGAAGATGAAGCTTATTCCATGATTTTTTTGGAAATAACCTTTTCAAATCTTTCTCTGTCTGAACAACGTTTTTACCATTTGTAAGGCCCCACCTTTGTGCTAGTCGATGAATATGTGTATCGACAGGGAAAGCAGGTATTCCAAATTTTTGTGACATTATTACACTAGCAGTTTTATGACCTACACCATGTAAATCTTCCAAATCTTTGAAATTTTTTGGAACTTTGCCGTTATGTTTTTTTATTAATTGTTTAGATAAAAAATAAACACTTTTAGCTTTATTCCTAAAAAGTCCTATACTTTTAATAAGATTTTCAATTTTTTTTCTTCCTAATTTTACAAAATGTTCTGGTCTATAATATTTTTTATAAATATTTTTTGTTACATTGTTTACATTGAGATCTGTAGTTTGTGCGGATAATGCAACTGAAACTAAAAGAGTAAATGTATTTTTGTGTTTTAAGGGAATAGGTGTTTTAGGATAAAGTTTATTTAAAATTTGTAAAACTATTTTAGCTCTATTTATTTGACTCATTATTTTAAATTTACTTAAAATTTAAAACATCTTTCATTGAGTATAAACCTGGTTTTTTATTGATCAGCCATTTTGCAGCAGTCAAGGCGCCTTCTGAATACAAGGCTCTATCAAAGGATTCATGGTTTAAAGTAACAATCTCTTTTCCACTAGAGAATTTTACTTCATGCTTTCCAATAACTTTTCCTTTTCTAAGAGAATTAAAATTAATTTTTTTTCCAAAAGGAAAATTTTTTTTATTTAAGTATTTTTTGCCTATAATTTTGTTAAATTCTTTATTTTTTCCAACGGCAACACCCTTGCCTAGAATTAAGGCAGTTCCTGAAGGATGATCCTTTTTATGTTTGTGATGAACTTCATAAATTTTGCTTAAAAATTTTTCATTTAGAGATCTTGATGCTACCTCTGTTAAATAAACTAATAAATTTACCCCTAAACTCATATTTCCAGCTTTAAGTATAGGTATTTTTCTAGAGTATCTTCTAATTAATTTTTCCTCTTTTTTCGAAAAACCCGTTGTTCCAATCACTACTCTTTTCTTTAACTTTGATGCAATTTTAAGCACCTCTAAAGTGCATTTCGGAATTGTAAAATCAATAATAACTTTTGCGTTTTGAAACGCATCTTTAGTATTTAAGCTAGGTTTCAATCCAGATATTCTCCTATTTATTTTTCTACTCTCTGTGACAGTAACGATCCTAAAATCCTTTAATAATTTTGAGGATTTAATAAGTTGTTGGCCCATCCTACCGAGACATCCAGTAATAGCTAAATTTATTTTTTTCATCTTAATTTTTCCAAAACTTTTTAGCTTTATCAAAGAAAGTTTTAATTAGTGGATTCGATTTAGTATCCTCCAAAGCCTTAAATTGCTCAAGTAATTCTTTTTGTTTTCTAGTTAAAGATGTTGGCACTTCGGTTAGTATTCTTATATACAAATCTCCAGATATATTTCTTCTCAAAATTGGCATGCCTTTACCTTTAAGTCTTAACTGTTTTCCACTTTGGGTTCCAGCAGGAATTTTAATTTTTGTCTTTCCACCATCAATTGAAGGTACCTCAACGTTAGTCCCTAGAGCCGCATCGGCTATAGAAATTGGAAGTTCATAATAAAGATTTTCCTCTGCTCTTTTAAAAATATTATGAGGCTCTACTGATACAAATAAATATAAATCTCCATTTGACCCACCTTTGCTCCCAGCTTCTCCTTTTCCAGAAAGCCTTATTCTTGTTCCATCATCTACTCCTTTAGGAATCTTAACAGAAACAGACTCACTAGATTGAGTTTTGCCTGTCCCACTACATCTATTACATGGGTTAGTAATTTTTTCTCCTTCCCCGCTGCACTGCGGACAAGTTTGTTGAATAGTAAAAAAACCTTGACTTGATCTCACTCTTCCTTGACCGTTGCAATAATTACATACAGATGGTTTAGAGCCAGGTTTGGCCCCACTTCCAGTACACGTTTTACACTTTTTATAAGTTGTATAATCAACCTTCTTTTCAACGCCGGAAAATGCATCATTTAAATTTATTGAGACATCGTATCTTAAATCGCTTCCTCTATTATTTGATCTGCTTCTACGTGATCGACCAGATGATCCAAAACCAAAATCCCCAAATACATCTTCAAAAATATCTGTGAAAGAAGAAGAGGAGAAATCAAAATTTCCAAAACCACCCTGCCCACCAGCACCTTCAAAGGCTGCATGTCCAAATTGGTCATAATTTGCTTTTCTTTTATCATCAGAAAGCACGTGGTAAGCTTCACCAGCCTCTTTAAATTTTTCTTCAGCACCCTTGTCACCCTTATTCTTATCTGGGTGATATTTAAGAGCTAATTTTCTATAAGCTTTTTTTATTTCTTCTTTGTTTACTGATTTATTTACTCCCAAGACTTCGTAGTAATCTCTTTTTGACATGAGAAACTCTGCTCCTATTAATTAGTCTTAGGCTCTTTTTTCTTTATCTTCTTTTGAGTCTACAACTTCCGCATCAACAACGTTATCTTTTTCATTGTCATTTTTATCATCTTTTTTGTCTGTAGCTTTGGGATCTGTTTTTTGCTGACTTTTATAAACTGCTTCACCCAATTTCATTGAAGCTTGAATCAAAGACTGTGTTTTTTTCTTGAGCTCTTCTGTATCTGTGCCCTTTAGTGCATTCCTTAAATCTGAAATTGAAGTTTCAATTGCTTTTTTTTCAGTTTCACTGATTTTAGAGCCATGCTCTTTAAGATTTTTTTCAGTAGAATGAATTATAGTATCTGCTTGATTTCTTACATCAACTGACTCTCTTTTTTTCTTGTCCGACTCCTTATTAGCTTCAGCATCCTTTACCATTTTGTTAATTTCTTCATCAGATAATCCTCCTGATGCTTGAATTTGTATCTTTTGCTCTTTACCAGTTCCTTTGTCTTTTGCAGATACATTAACAATACCATTTGCATCTATATCAAAAGTTACTTCAACCTGTGGAACACCTCTTGGAGCAGGCGCAATACCAACAAGCTCAAAGTTTCCAAGAACTTTATTGTCTGCAGCCATTTCTCTTTCACCCTGAAGTACTCTTATTGATACAGCGGGCTGATTATCTTCAGCAGTAGAGAAAACCTGACTTTTCTTTGTTGGGATAGTAGTATTTTTATCAATTAATTTTGTGGAGACACCCCCAAGTGTTTCTATTCCTAGTGACAATGGTGTTACATCTAAAAGTAAAACATCCTTAACATCACCTTGCAGAACACCTGCTTGTATAGCAGCTCCCATTGCAACAACTTCATCAGGATTTACACTTTTATTAGGATCTTTTCCAAAAAAGTTTTTAACTGTTTCAACTATTTTTGGCATTCTAGTCATTCCACCTACTAAAACTACCTCGTTAATTTCAGCAGCTGAAAAACCAGAGTCCTTAAGTGCAGTTTTACAGGGCTCTAGAGTTCTCTCAACCAAACCTTCTACTAAAGCTTCTAATTTTGCTCTAGTAAACTTTAAATTAATATGCTTTGGACCACTTTTGTCAGCTGTTATAAATGGAAGATTAATTTCAGTTTGGGTTGCAGATGATAATTCAATTTTAGCTTTTTCCGCTGCTTCTTTTAATCTTTGTAAAGCGAGTTTGTCTGTTTTTAAATCAATTCCGCTGTCTTTTTTAAATTCAGAAACTAAATAATCGACAACAGCATCATCAAAATCCTCACCACCTAAAAAAGTATCTCCGTTAGTAGATTTAACTTCAAAAACACCATCACCTATTTCTAAAATAGATACATCAAATGTACCACCTCCTAGATCATAAACTGCTATTTTTTTACCACCTTTTTTATCCAAACCATACGCCAATGAAGCTGCTGTTGGTTCGTTAATAATTCTTAAAACTTCTAAACCTGCAATTTTTCCTGCGTCTTTTGTTGCTTGTCTTTGAGCATCATTAAAATATGCGGGTACCGTGATTACAGCCTTGGTTACTGGTTGACCCAAATGTTTTTCAGCTGTTTCTTTCATTTTTTGAAGAATGAAAGCAGATATTTGAGATGGTGAATACTTTTTACCTTTAGCTTCTACCCATGCATCATTCTTATCTGATTTAACTATATTAAAAGCAACTTTTTCTACATCCTTTTTAACAGACTGGTCGTCAAAAGTTCTTCCAATTAATCTTTTGGCTGCAAAAATAGTATTATTTGGATTTGTTACCGCTTGTCTTTTTGCTGGTTGTCCTACTAATTTTTCATCTTTATCGAGAAATGCAACTACCGAAGGAGTTGTTCTTTGTCCTTCAGCGTTTTCAATAACTTTGGCTTGCTTACCATCCATTATTGCAACGCACGAATTTGTTGTACCTAAATCAATTCCAATTACTCTACTCATAATAACTTCTATATGGGTGTTTTTTCTATTTCTACAAGGAGGTACCTACTCTTTTTTGTCATTTTTTTTCTCACTTTCCCCCTCTTTTTTTGTGGTTTTTTTTGAAACTGCGACCAAAGATGGCCTTAGAAGTCTGTTTCCCAACATGTATCCAGGCTGAATTTCTTGGATAACAGTACCTGCTTCTGTATCGTCGTTCTCTAACTCTGTCATTGCCTGGTGAAAATTAGGATCAAATTTTTTATTTATAGCATCAATTTTTTCTATCTTATTTTTCTTAAAAATAGAAATTAGGTCTTTCTCAATAATTTCAATATTTTTTAAAAATTTTTCAAGATCTTTATTATTTTTTAAAACTGGGTCGTTTTTTATAGAAATATAGGCTCTTTGAAGATTATCTAAAATCACCAAGTTTTCTTTTGCAAAATTAAATCCTCCAAATTCTATTGCTTCTTTAATATCTTTTTCGAACCTTTTTCTTTGGTTTTCTAGTTCAGCAAGAGACCTTAAAAGTTTATCCTCAGTATCTTTTAGTCTTTCTTCAATACTAGGTTCTTTTTTTTCTTCCTTTTCTGTAATTTTACTCTCTTTTTTGTTTTCATCTTCGTCATTTAAATTGGTCATATTTTCTATATAGTTATTAAATATTTAATTTCCAGTATATATGTATAAAATTGACAAAATATTAATAGGAACTCACAATAAAGGAAAATTTAGAGAAATAAGCGATCTCTTACCTAAAAAAGTAGAAAAAATTTCTCCTGAAGAATTGGGCATAGAAAGTCCAATAGAAAACGGCAAAACTTTTCTTCAAAATTCTGAATTAAAAGCTAATTTTTTTTGTAGTAGATCAAAATTAGTAACTTTATCTGATGACTCAGGTTTAGAAATTGATTCTTTAAATGGCCAGCCTGGTATTTTTTCTGCAAGATGGGCAGAGCAGTATGGAAGTTTTGATAAAGCCATGTCTGAAATATTAAAAAAAATGAAATCTTCAAACAAAGAAACTTCAGCACAATTCGTATGTAGTTTGAGTATTCAGTGGCCAGATGGTAAACGAATGTCGGAGATCGGTACGGTAAAAGGAAATATTTCACCAAAAAAAGGTAATAATGGTTTTGGATATGACCCAATCTTTATTCCAAAAGGTTATTCCAAAACATTTGCCGAAATGAGTTATAAAGATAAACTTTTAATAGATCATAGATATATTGCATATAGCAAATTAATTAAAAAAATTAAAATTTATTTTCAATAAACTTACCATTCTCTATTTTATAAATTAAAAGTTTTTGCGTTACCTTGTTTTCTGATATTTTAAACTTTCCAATTTTACCTTTTATGTCGGTGTTGAGATTGAAATTATTAGGTGAGTTTATATTTTTTTCATTTTTCCAAACATAGTATATTAATCCAACAATATCGTAGGCTAATATTGTAATTTCATTTGGTTTATAATTGTAAATTTCGTAAAATTTTTTATTAAATTTTTGGAAGTTTTTTAGATTTATTGATGGAAAATAAAAATTTTTGATAGAAGTTTCTTTGAAAACTTCTTCATCGAACCATTGATTTGCAGTTGTAATTAAAATATCTTTATCTGACACATCGGTGTAAGCTAGCGATGTAAGCACACTTTTTAAACCATCTCCAAAATCAACTATTATTAAAGAGTCAAAATTTACTTTTCCAAGTGTATATCTTTGTTTTAGTAAATTTAATTCTCTTATATCTTTAGGCTCTTCAGAACCTTCTAGTTTTTTGACTCTTGACTCTAAATTTGTTTTCCTTTGTTTATAATTTGTCAATTTTTCAATTTGTTTTGTTAAAATTTTGGGATCACTACTGTAACTAAAAAGTTTAGTGTTTGTAAAATTTGCAGATTTAATATTTTCCTCAACATGTTTAGAAAATTCATTTTTTGGATACAATATAACAGTCTTTTTCATTTTTTCTTTTTTAATAAGTTTTTTAATTGCAATAAGCTGTGATTCTAAATTTATTCCCATCATTATAATATTTTTTTTCTGCTGAGAGTTTATATTAGATAAGGATATAAAAATTAAATCATTAAAATTATCTAATTCCTTAAAAAACTCAGAGTCAGTTGGTCCGATGATTACTTTAATATTTTGATCCCTAAATTCTTTACAGGCCTGAATTATTTTTTCTTTTTTTGAGCCTGAATCTTTCGGATATATTTTGATTTTAGGATTATCAATATCATGTAAAGCAAGATTTATGGCATAAAGCATATCTTCACCCAAACTTTTAAGCTCGCCAGATAGTGGCAACAGAGCACCAATTTTTAGAACATTTTCTTTCTTACTTTCACTTGCGAAAACAAAAGTGTTAAAAGTAATTAATAAATAAGATAAAATTATTTTAAACATTTTTTTCATATTATATGAATAATTTCTTACCAGGTTTATACATTGTTTCAACACCAATAGGTAATATAGAAGATATTACATTAAGAGCTTTAAATGTATTAAAAAATTCAGATAAAATTCTATGTGAAGATACAAGAAGATCTTTAAAGTTATTAAATTATTATGATATTAAAAAAAAACTTATTTCATATCATAAGTTTAATGAAAAAAAATTAACACCCCATATTATTGAGTCAATTAAGAAAGGAGAAAAAATTTCACTAATTTCAGATGCGGGAACACCTACAATATCAGACCCTGGACTTATTTTATTGAAAGAGTGTGTAAAAAAAAAAATTAGAATCTGTCCAATTCCAGGAGTTTCAGCTGTAACGACAGCCATGAGTATATCTTGTTTCGATGAGAAATATTTTTTTTATGGCTTTTTGCCAAAAAAAATAAAAGAACTAGAAAAAGTAGCACGTGATTTAAAAGATTATAATTTCAATATTGTTTTTTTCATTCCGGCCATAAAGATCAATTTTTATATGAAATTTTTTAAAGAATTCTTTTTAGACAGGAAAATTTTTATAGCAAGAGAAATGACTAAAATGCATGAAACTTTTTATAGAGAAAACCTTAAGGATTTTAGGGGATTAGGTTCAAATATTAAAGGAGAGTTAACAGTTGTATTGTCAAAAATAGGAGAAAAGTATAATTTAGTAAATAAAAATTTAAATGAAAACGAAATAAAAAAAGAAATTACACAACTCTTAAAAAAGTACTCTTTGAGAGATGTTGTTAATTTAATTTCTTTAAGAAATGAGTTACCAAAAAAAAAGATTTATAATTTATGTCTGGAACTAAAAAAATAATACAAATATTATCTAAATTAGTTTTAATATCATTTCTTTTGTATTCTTGCGTAGGAAGTTCATCAGTTGGTGTGTTTGGATCGGGTGTAAGTATAGCTTTTGATCCTAGAACAGTGGGAATGCAAATTGATGATTCAATTATGCAAAAAAATTTAGTCAGTAGACTAACCTTAACAGAAAAAAAATATTTTTTATCAATTAGTGTAAAAGTTCTAGATGGTAATATATTCTTATCAGGGAAAGTAAATGAACCTGAAGAAAAGTTAAAAATCACAAAGTTAGCATGGGAAACAAAGGGAGCCAGATCTGTAAAAAGTGCTATTGCAATTAAAGGACAAACAAATTTTAAAAGTACAGCCAAAGATATCTTAATAACATCGCAGTTAAGAACTGCTTTAATATTCAATAAAACTATAAAGGCTACAAACTATAATATTGATACTATAAATGGTAAAACTTATATATTTGGTATTGCTATGACTAACGATGAAAAAAAAGAGGTAATAAAAGAAGCAGATGAAGTTTATGGTGTTAAAAAAGTTATTCCCAGCATTATACTAGTTGAGGATTTAAGTAGAGTTAAAAATTAATTTGTTTTCTTATTTTTGTAATCAATAATCTCAGCAGAGTAAGCAGCAACAGAAGCCAGATTTAATATATCATTAGGTGAAGATCTTAATGGAGCTATTTCAATCGGCAAGCCCAATCCAACTAATAAAGGACCAATTGTTTTTGCTCCTCCAATTGTTTTCATCAATTTTGTTGAAATAGCAGCACTGTGAAGAGCCGGCATTATTAAAATATTAGCATTACCAACTATTTTAGAAAATGGATATGTTTCTTTATATTTTGGATTCAAAGCCACATCCGGCTGCATTTCTCCATCAAAATCAAAATCTACTTTTTTATTTTTTAATATTTCAATAGCCTCTCTTACGTGTTTCGTGTTTCTAGATAATGGCTTACCAAATGTTGAGTGAGATAAAAATGCTACTTTTGGTTCAAAACCAAACAATTTTGCAATTCTAACACTCGATACAGCAACTTTTGTTAGTTTTTCTGCAGATGGGAAATCATTAACCTGGGTATCCGCAATGAAGATTGTTTTTTTTGGTGTTACCAACATATTTAGGCCAAAGAGAATTTCACCAGGTCTTGGCTCCACAACTTTTTTAAGACTTTCAATTGATGCAGCATAATGTCTTATATTTCCTGTCACCATAGCGTCTGCATCTCCACAATCAACCATTGACGATCCCCAAATAATTCTATCATTTCTAATTAATCTATCGACATCTCTTTCTAGGAGACCTTGCCTTTGTAATTTTGAATATAATTTTTTTGTATATAATTCTCTTTTTTCTTTATCAGTTGAATTTACAATCTTAATTTTAAAATCATCATCTAATCCAATTTCTTTTAACTGTTCTTTCACTCTTTTTTCATTGCCAATTAAAATTGGTGTTCCCAAACGACTATTTTTAAATGCTATTGCAGCTTTAAGCATATTTTTGTCCTCGCCTTCAGCAAAAACTACAGTTTTTGGATTTTTTTTGATTTGAGCATTGATTCCTTGCATAATGCTCATGGAAGGATCTAATCTGTTAGCCAATTGATCTTTATAGGTTTCAATATCAGAAATTTTTTTTCTCGCAACACCACTTTTCATCGCCGCATCAGCAACAGCTGCAGGTATTCTACTAATTAATCTTGGGTCAAAAGTTGATGGAATAATATAATCTTTTCCATAATGCGGTCTATCTCCACCATAGGCATTTACTACTTCATCCGGAACCTGTTCCCTTGCTAATGTTGCTATAGCTTTCGCTGCAGCTATTTTCATTTCCTCGTTTATCTCTTTTGCTCTAACATCTAGAGCTCCTCTAAATATATATGGAAATCCAATTAAATTATTTACTTGATTAGGGTAATCTGATCTTCCCGTAGCAACTATAGCATCAGTTCTTACCTCATCTACTAATTCAGGTTTAATTTCAGGATCAGGATTTGCGCATGCAAATATAATTGGATTTTTAGCCATTGATTTTACCATATCTTGAGTTAACACATCCTTTGCAGACAGACCTAAAAAAACATCTGCTCCTACCATGGCTTCTTTAAGTGTTCTGAGTTTTGTTTCAATTGCATATGCTGATTTAAACTGATCTACATTATCTCTTCCCTTATAAATAACTCCTTTTCTATCAAGCATAATTATGTTTTGAGTTTTTATTCCAATGCTTTTGAAAAGATTTGCACATGCTAAAGCAGAAGCACCAGCACCATTAATAACAACCTTTACATCGCCAGATTTTTTATTTGAAATATCTAATGCGTTAATTAGTGCTGCAGATGTAATAATTGCAGTGCCATGTTGATCATCATGAAAAATGGGTATGTCTAATGTTTCCCTTAATTTTCTTTCAATTATGAAACAATCTGGTGCAGCGATATCCTCTAAATTTATACCACCAAAACTATTTCCAATGTTTTGAATACATTTAATTATTTCTTCTGAATTTGTATTATCGATTTCAATGTCTATCGCATCTATATCAGCAAATCTTTTAAACAAAACAGCCTTTCCTTCCATAACAGGCTTCGATGCCAAAGCACCCAGATTCCCCAAACCTAAAATTGCAGAACCATTACTGATAACCGCTACAAGGTTGCCTTTGCTAGTATATTCGTAAGCAGCATCAGGATTCTTCGAAATTTCTTTAACTGGCACCGCAACACCTGGAGAATATGCCAAAGAAAGGTCTCTTTTTGTAGTTAAAGATTTTGAGGAAATAATCTCAATTTTGCCAGACTTTCCTTTATTATGAAAATCTAATGCTTCTTTATCAGTGTAATGATCAATTTTTGATTTTTTTGTCATTAAAATTTAAGTATGTAATATAAATAG
>MDTB01048328.1_pt1 | contig 23143 bp, 19 predicted proteins | sample 811161 | NCBI WGS metagenome assembly MDTB01 (sample SAMN05326650, study PRJNA326480) | marine metagenome | isolation source: seawater | place: Mediterranean Sea | collected 2009
AAAGCATCTTGAACAGCGCCTTGGCGTGTCGATACGTAATCGCGGCAACGAGTTTCAATTCAGTGGCCCGGAGGCTCGGGTGCAAGCTGCAGATGCTTTGCTGCAACAACTTTATCGCGAGACTTTTCATCGAGACGAGATAGAGCCCGAGTTCGTGCATCTTTTTCTGCAGGAAGCTGGGTTAGAGGAGCTGTTAGCAGAGCATAGCCGAGCAGAGGCGCAAAGCAGCTCGGGCGTGAGTGAAAAAGAGCAAGTAGGCTCAGGGTTCGGTCGAAGTGCGGCGGCGGCTGTCGATGGTGCCCACGGTTCTGATGAGCCGGGGGGCGAGTTGGTGGTCCGCACCACTAAAAAGTCAATTAAGCCGAGAGGCGCTAATCAGCAGATCTACTGTCGCGCAGTGCGCAAGCACGATATTAACTTTGGTATTGGACCTGCCGGGACGGGCAAGACCTACTTGGCAGTAGCATGCGCGGTTGAAGCGCTTGAAGCCCAGCAAGTAGCGCGTATTTTGCTAGTGCGCCCGGCCGTAGAAGCTGGCGAAAAGCTTGGTTTTTTGCCCGGCGATTTGGCGCAAAAAATAGATCCGTATTTACGTCCCCTGTACGACGCTCTTTACGAGATGCTTGGGGTGGAGCGCGTTAACAAATTCATCGAGCGCAATATTATCGAAGTAGCGCCCTTGGCCTATATGCGCGGTCGCACTTTGAACAACGCGTTCATTATTCTGGACGAGTCTCAGAACACAACGGTTGCGCAGATGAAGATGTTCTTAACGCGAATCGGCTTCGGTTCAACTGCGGTGGTAACAGGGGACATTACGCAGATTGATTTACCGCATGGAGAGCAATCAGGACTGATTAATGTGCGCAATGTCCTGCGTGATATCGATGGAATTTCCTTTACTCACTTTGGCTCCAAGGATGTGGTTCGGCACCCGATGGTCCAGCGCATTGTTGATGCCTATGAAGCCTATCAAGAACCCGAACGCCCTGGCCGGGGCGGCAAGAATCGCCAAGATCGCCGCTAATTGGTATCGATAAAGGGCGCAGTATGGACGTTACCAGTGCAAACAAAGTCGACATCGATGTGCAGATTGCTGATGACCTGCACGTCGATTCGCTGCTGCTAGCGTTATTCGAAGAATTGACCCATAGCGACAACCATAACGACAATCATCGACACGCCTCAACCATGGCAATGATGGAAGCGGCATTAGCAAAACAAGCCAACCTATGGGTAGTAGCGCTCACTGAGCATCTGTGTGAAGCGGCACAACAAGAGCAAGGCCATCGAGGAATCTGCCTGCGACTTTGTGACGCTAATGAGTCGCGTCAGCTTAACCATCGCTATCGCGGTAAAGATCAGCCTACTAACGTGCTGAGTTTCTCTGTGGAGCAAGATTCGTTGGCAGCCGCGGCACTACCACTGGGGGATCTGGCCATATGTTGGCCGATCTTATGTGCTGAGGCCGCCGAACGGCACTTGCCAGTGCGCCATCATTTTGCCCATCTCTTGATTCATGGAACGCTACATTTACTCGGTTATGATCATCAAGAGGATGTAGATGCGGCGGTGATGGAAGCCCATGAAGTTTGCGTGCTGGCTGGTTTGGGAATTAGTGATCCATATTGCTAGACATGCGTCTACTCAAGAACTGGCGATAAATCGAGCATTACTGAATCAGCGATATATCCAGCGAAGATTTGCGTAGTCTGACTATTGCATTTCATTGCCGCGTTGCTTATACAGTGCTGCCAACAGATGGCATAACAAGCTTTATGAGCGACTCCACTGAGTACTCCCGAGACTCAGCCGAAAAGAACTCCCAGAAACGCGGTGTACGCGGCTGGATTTCAGACCTTTTCTCCGACGAACCCGATAATATCCCTGAGTTGTTAGAGGTGCTGCAGCATGCGGGCCAGCGGCAGCTGATTGAAGTGGATGTGCTGAATATGATTTTTGGCGCGCTCCATGTCTCAGACATGCATGCCAGGGATATCATGATTCCGCGATCAGCATTGGTTGTAGTGAATGAAGATCAGTCTCCAAGTGAATTTCTGCCTTTGGTGATCGAATCACAGCATAGTCGTATCCCCGTGATAGGCGATGATATGGACGACATTAAAGGCATCCTGCATGCGAAAGATCTATTGCCCTTAGTGTTGCAGGACAACTACGAACGCTTTTCGATGAAAGACTGTATTCGCCCAGCGATGGTCATTCCAGAGAGTAAGCGGCTGAGCATTCTGCTCAAAGAGTTTCGTGAAAACCGCAATCATATGGCCTTGGTGGTGGATGAATATGGCCAGGTGTCTGGCGCCGTGACCATCGAAGATGTACTAGAGCAAATAGTTGGTGAAATTGAGGATGAGCATGACGTCGACGATGACAGCTTCATTCAGCAGCTTGAACCCACGTCTTTCCATATCAAAGCCAATACCACCATCGAAGACTTCAACGAGTACTTTGGCAGTGCGCTAAAAGACGATGAGTTCGATACCATTGGCGGTGTCGTGCTGCATGCTCTGGGCCACTTGCCCGAACTTGGCGAGACCGTTGAAGTGGATGGCCTAAGCTTTTCGGTGCTTAACGCCGACGCCAGGCGGCTTCGGCTGCTTAGCTTGGATACTTCAGCCTTGGTCGAGCGCCAAGAGCAAGGCGACACCTTGGCGTGAATCTCGATGCAGCCCTAACTTCTTCGTCAGCTTCGGCAGGAGCATGGTGGTTAGCAGTGGGGCTCGGGCTGGTCTATCCCCTTGGGCTTGCGCCATTTGATTATTTCCCTATTACCCTTGTCTCTATGGCGGGGCTATTTCTGCTGCTGTGGCGGCAGCCTCAGCGAGCTGTCGGATTAGCCTATGTTTTCGGTGTCGGCAAATATGCACTCGGCGTGTCTTGGATTTTCGTCAGCGTTCACTACTACGGCAATACCTCTGCCGCTCTGGCCGGCATGCTCGTGTTCGGGTTCGTATTGTTTATGGCGTTGTTTTGTTTGCCCATCGGCTTGTTTATGCGATGGGCTAAACCGACATCCCCCCAGTGGCCGCTATGGCAGGCGGGCTTGATATTCAGCGCTAGCTGGCTGCTGATGGAATGGGCCCTCACTTGGTTCCTTACAGGCTTTCCGTGGTTATATGCAGGTTATGCGCTTTTAGATACACCGATGCAGGTTGTTGCACCGATACTAGGGGTGTTTGGAGTTAGTCTGGCTGCACTGCTTACTGCACTGGGCATTGCCGCGTTATTAGTGCAGCAGTCCTGGCGGCGTCGCTTTGCTGTTCTTGCATTTATCGGTGTCGGCTGGGCGGTGGCCTGGCTAGGTGCTATGCACACCTGGGTTGCCCCTGGTGATCGTTTCACCGTTGCACTGGTGCAAGGCAATCTAGATCAAGCCGTTAAATGGCATGCAGATAAGCTCAGCGCCAACGTAGAAAAACATATCAGATTGTCTGAGGAGCACTGGGATGCCGATGTTTTAATCTGGCCTGAAGCTGCGCTGACACTTTATGGCGGCGCCGCGCAACAGGCTGTAGCTAGACTGCATGCACGCGCCCAGGCAACTATGACCAATGTCGTGGTGGGCATGCCTCTGGTTGAAGTGACCCCTGGTTCCGGCGCTTACCAAGTTTATAACTCTGCCCGTGGAATGGGCGAGGCGTCCGGCAGTTTTGCCAAACATCATCTGGTGCCGTTTGGAGACTACCTGCCCATGCAAGAATGGTTGCGGGGACTTGTTAATTTTTTTGCGATTCCGCAGTCCGCTGCTGCCAGAGGCTCGGCGGAACAAGCGAACATCTCACTGCGCTTACCTGGCGCCTCCTCGGGGCAGGAGATCACTGAAATGGCCATGGGTATTTGTTACGAAATTGCCTATGGTGATTCCATTCGTTTGCGTGCTGCGGATGCTGGAGTGTTAGCGACGATCTCGAATGATACGTGGTTTGGGTCGTCCATCGGACCCCATCAGCATTTGCAGATCGCGCGCATGCGCGCCTTAGAAAATGGCCGCTGGATGCTGCGTGCAACGAATAATGGCGTTACCGCCATTGTCGATGCCAATGGTCAAGTAACGGCGCAGTTGCCTCAGTTCCAAGCCGGGGTGTTGCGCGGCGAATTTCAAGTCATGCATGGAGCTACTCCCTTTGCGCGTTGGGGAAATTCGCCCGTGCTCGCATTGGTAGCGCTGCTTCTGGTTGGTGCACTGGGCCGCCGAGCATTTGGCCGTCATCTCTAACTAAACTCCTCAGTGTCTGGGCGTTCGCTCTATTGGTGTCCGGGCATTTGCTCTATTCGTGTCTGGGCATTCGCTCTCTTCGTGTCTGGGCATTCGCTCTCTTCATGTCCGGGCATTCGCCTCTGGGATGAATTCGACCGGACTATTCACGCGTGGTAGCTAACCCAGCCGTCTGTAAGTGTTATCCTTCGGCCACCAAGATTAACCCTTCGCGCTATGGCGCACAGAGATAAGATAGCAACCGATGACCCCTTCCCAAGAAGTACAGCATTATGACCCCCAGGCGGTAGAGGCGAAGGCCCAAGCTTACTGGCAAGAGCACGAAAGCTTTGTTGGCGATGAAAATAAGCCAGGTGAAAAATACTACTGCTTAGCAATGTTTCCCTACCCTAGCGGACGTCTGCACATGGGCCATGTGCGTTGCTACACCCTTGGCGATGTCATTAACCGTTATCGACGGCTGAAAGGTTATAACGTGCTGCATCCCATGGGTTGGGACGCTTTTGGTTTGCCGGCGGAAAACGCGGCTATAAAAAACAACATTCCGCCGGCCTCCTGGACTCAGGACAATATCGATTACATGCGCAGTCAAATGCAGCGGCTAGGTTTTGGCATGGATTGGTCTCGAGAGTTCGCTACCTGTGACCCTGAGTATTATCGTTGGGAGCAGTGGCTGTTCGTGCGATTGTATAAAAAGGGCCTGGTAGTCAGAAAAAATTCCATGGTCAATTGGGATCCTGAAGACCAAACAGTGCTAGCCAACGAACAAGTAGTCGATGGTCGCGGCTGGCGATCGGGCGCCGTTGTAGAGCGTCGTGAAATGGCCCAATGGTTTCTAAAAATTACCGATTACGCGCCAGAATTGCTCGACGAATTGGACCAAATGCCAGGTTGGCCCGATTCGGTAAAGAATATGCAGCGCAATTGGATCGGGCGATCCAAGGGCGCTGAAATTGACTTTCTCACCGATTATGCCGATGTGCCAAAGCTAACGGTATTTACCACGCGCCCAGATACCTTGATGGGGGCTACCTATGTGGCCGTGGCACCTGAGCATCCCTTAGCCGCCGCAGCGGCGTTGCAAAGCGAGGAAGTAGCCGCCTTTGTTGAGGCATGCAAGAAAAATACGACGGCGGAAGCAGATATGGCGGTAATGGAAAAAGCAGGGATCGCCACGCCGCTAAGCGTGCGCCATCCCCTTACTGACGAACGGTTGCCGATCTGGGTCGCGAACTTTGTGTTGATGGAGTACGGCTCAGGCGCGGTGATGTCGGTGCCCGGTCACGATCAACGCGACTGGGAGTTTGCGCGTAAGTACGACATCCCCATCGTCCAGGTTATCGAAACTGTAAATGACAGTGCGTGTGACCTCTCAGCACAGGCCTATACAGATAAGGGGCGACTGGTTAACTCTGGCGAATTCGACGGACTTAGTTCGGCGGCAGGCTTTGACGCAATCGTTGCAGCTTTAAGCACCAAGGCAACCGGACGCGTAGTTATCAACTATCGTTTGCGCGATTGGGGGGTATCTCGCCAGCGTTATTGGGGTTGTCCCATCCCGATGATTCACTGCCAAGACTGTGGTGTGCAGCCGGTACCGGAAGAAGATCTTCCCGTAGTGCTTCCTACTGAAGTGAGTTTCACTGGGGTAGGTTCACCGCTGACCAAGATGGAAGACTTTGTTAACGTTGCTTGTCCCAGCTGTGGCAAGCCCGCACGGCGTGAGACCGATACTTTTGACACCTTTATGGAGTCTTCATGGTATTTCGCGCGTTTTGCCTCCCATGATGCTGACGGTGGCATGGTTGATGAGCGCGCCAAGTATTGGTCGCCGGTTGACTATTACGTTGGCGGCATTGAGCACGCCATACTACATTTGCTGTACGCGCGGTTCTATTTCAAGTTGATGCGTGATGAAGGTTTGGTGAGCGACGATGAGCCGTTTAAAAACCTAATGATGCTGGGGATGGTGCTGCAGAACGGTAAGAAGATGTCGAAGTCGTCAGGTGATGCTGGCGATCCGCAAAAGCTGTTGGATCGCTATGGTGCTGATACTGTGCGTACCGCCATGATGTTTGCCGCGCCGCCCGAGCAGTCTGTGGAATGGAACGAGGCTGGTCTAGAGGGCGCCATGCGGTTTTTGCGCAAGCTCTGGAGCGGCGTCCATGACTTTATGGCTGCTGGAACCGTGCCTCAATTGGATCCAGGGGCTTTGTCTGCGCAGGCTAAAGAACTGCGCCGCAAAACTCATGAAACTCTGCAAAAAGCCGATGACGACTTCGGTCGGCGAATGCAGTTCAATACCGTGGTGTCCGCAGTGATGGAGTTGGTCAACAGCGTCAGTCGAGTAACTTCAGCGGTGCAAGCCGACCGGGCTGCGCTATTCGAGGCTTGGAGCAGCGCTGTAATGATTATATCGCCCATTGCGCCGCATATGGCCCACGAGCTTTGGGGAGTGCTCGGGCACGATGATTTGTTGGTAGATCATCCATGGCCTCAGGTAGACGAAAGCGCTTTGGTTCAGAGCACTCTATCTCTAGTGGTGCAGGTTAATGGAAAGGTGCGAGGCAGTATCGAAGTGGCTGCAGATGCAGATCAAGAGAGCATTCTGCGGTTAGCCCGAGAGGAAGAAAATGTCGCGCGGCATATTGAGAATAAAACCGTTCGCAAAGAAATAGTCGTGCCCAAGAAGCTCGTCAACATTGTTGTAGGTTAGCGGGAGTGCGCGCGCCTGTTCAAACTTGGTTAGTGCTAGTTGCTCTAATGACAGCCATGGTGAATCTGGCCGCCTGTGGCTTTCAGCTGCGCGGTGCGGATCTAGGCAGCATTGACCTGAACTACAGCATTAGCACCCTGCAAGGACAGGACTTTGATGAGCAGCATCGGCTGCTTGTCGAGGCCCTAGAAGCTGCCATGATCGAGGCCGGGGCGCGTCGTGGCAGTGGTGGGGTGAACCTGGAAATACTCGCGCTGCAGTCAGAGATCATCGATAGAGCGACAAGCCCAGTGGCACAAGCTTCGGAAAAAATTATTCGTTTACAGCTCAAGTACTTGGTCACCGACGCTCAAGGCGAGTCGGTGGTGGGCCCACAACAGTTCGCCTTCCAGCGCGCCTTTCAAGTGGATAGGAGCAATCTGCTTGGCAGCTATGAACAACAGCGCCTGCTGCAGGCAGAGATGTTGGCCAATGTGGCCCGGCAGATCGTTCGCGGATTGGCAGTTGTTCTGGTGCCGGCGGCAGCGCCGTTAGCCGAGCCCTAGGGGTCTAGAGAAGCCGTCTATGCCTATCAAAGCCGAGCAACTCGATAGCGACCTCGCGCGACAGCTGCGACCAATTTATCTGATTAGCGGTGACGAAACGTTACTGGTAGAAGAAGCTTGCGATGCCGTGCTCGCAGCGGCCCGTGCTCAGGGTTTTAATGAACGCTCGGTGCATCATGTCGATACAGGGTTCCGCTGGCATGAGTTGGCTATTGACGCCTCCAGCATGTCCCTATTTGCGCAACGCAAAGTATTAGACGTGCGGGTGCCGGCAAATAAGTTCGATAAGGAAGCCGGAGCGGCCTTGCGCGAGTGGGCAGATGGGGTCAGTGGTAACGACGACTCACTGTTGCTGTTACGCACCGGACGACTTGAGCCGCGTGTTCGCTCCACTGCTTGGTTTAAAGCGTTGGATGTGGCGGGAGGCGTGGTGCTGATCTGGCCGATTAGTCTCCGCGACCTACCCGGATGGCTGTCTCGTCGCCTGGATAAGGTCGATCTAAACTTGCAGCGCGACGCTTTGCTCTATCTAAGTGAGCGAGTCGAGGGAAATTTGTTAGCGGCGGCCCAGGAGATCGATAAACTTACTTTGATGAATCTGCCCCAGCCCATATCGCAGCAGATGTTAGCCCAGAACTTAGAGGATACTGCGCGATTTGGCAGCTTCGATCTCATTGATGCGGCGATGTCAGGACAAGGAGAGCGCGTACGTAAAATTTTGCTGTCGCTGCGTGAAGACGGTAGCAGTTTGTTTGGAATTATGGGCGCGCTAACGAGTCAACTACGGCGTATGAGGCAGCTCCGCGGTTTGCCGCCTCAGCGCGCTCAGGTGCTTGAACAATTTGCCCGACGAGGCCCTCCGCTAGCGATGCTACTGGCCGAATGCGCGGTGATAGATCAGCAGGGCAAGGGCGAGCGTTTCGGCGACCCTTGGGTGTCGTTGGAACAGTTGCTGTTGTATATGGCGGCAACGCCGAATGTGCTACCACCGTCACGTTATCAACGACGCTTGCGTGACCCCCGTCGGGTTAGCGAGCAGCGCAAGATAAGTCGGCGTTAATTTACAAACGTATCTGCTACCTGCCCCTTGGCGATTACTTGCAGTTTGCCGCCAGCGTTGTCCAAGGTAGTGACCGAGCAGTTATCTGGCGCAAACACGCGCATTCGCGGGTCGCCCTGAGCCCCACCTACTGCTGCATTGATGGCGACGTAATGGCTAAAGATGATGCAGTCGTCTTGCATGTCTACCAAACACCGCAATAGGGTCTGCTGCCAAGCCTGTGAGCTTTTGTCTAAATCTGCCCAATGTCCCATCATCGCCTGACTTAGCCAGTCTGCGCGGGCTGCTAGATCCTGTGTCGGCGAGGGGATTTCAGCGACTCTTGTTTCTATGCTAACCGGCGCTTGCCATAGCTTGGCCAATGGCACAGCGGTCTCCTGAGCCCTTGCTAGCGGGCTTGAATACAATTTGGGACGCTTGATGTCATGTTGCTCGCTGAGCATTTGCGCTACTGATTCGGCTTGCTGATGACCAACTTCGTTAAGCCCTGGGTCGGCATGGGAGCCGAAACCAGCGGCTGCTTGCCCGTGTCGTACTAATTGAATAAGTGCCATCTTTCTACTGCCCTTTTTTGGTTGCTTCTCTACAATCAGGTTCTGCTAAACAGACCTAGGATGTGTTGTGACTGACCAAGCGGCGACGAAACTGAACCCCACCATGGCCCCGGATACTGAAGTAAGTGTGCGCGAGGTATTTGGAATTGATCAAGACTTGATGGTTCCTGCCTTTAGCGACCGCTCGGATTATGTCCCTGAGATCGATCCAGATTACCGGTTTGATCGAGATACTACGTTAGCCATATTGGCAGGCTTTGCGCACAACCGACGGGTGATGGTGCAAGGCTATCACGGCACCGGCAAATCCACGCATATCGAACAAGTGGCTGCCAGGCTCAACTGGCCGTGCATTCGTGTAAATCTCGACAGTCATATCAGCCGCATCGACCTGATAGGTAAAGACGCTATCGTGCTGCAGGAAGGTAAGCAGGTCACCGAGTTCAGAGAGGGGATCTTGCCGTGGGCGCTGCAAAATTCGGTCGCACTGGTATTTGACGAATATGATGCAGGGCGTCCTGACGTAATGTTTGTGATCCAACGAGTCCTTGAAGTTGAAGGCAAGCTCACCTTGCTAGACCAAAATAAAGTGATTAAGCCGCATCCGTATTTCCGCCTGTTCGCTACAACGAATACAGTTGGGCTCGGTGATACTACCGGCCTGTATCACGGTACCCAACAGATCAACCAAGGGCAGATGGACCGCTGGAGCATTGTCTCCACGCTCAACTATTTAGAGCACGAGGCAGAAAGCAGCATCGTTTTAGGTAAGGTGGCTTCGTTTAATGCCACCGAAGCTGGCCAGCGCGTGATTGCAAACATGGTTAGTGTTGCCGACTTGACCCGCAAAGGATTCATTAACGGCGATGTATCGACCGTGATGTCGCCGCGAACCGTGCTTACCTGGGCGCAAAATGCCGAGATATTTGGCGATGTTGGCTTTGCCTTCCGAGTGACCTTTCTGAACAAGTGCGATGAGTTGGAGCGAGCGATTGTTGCCGAATACTACCAACGCTGCTTAGGCGAAGATTTGGGTGATGCCACCGCGGGTCTTACCTTGAAGTCCGCATAGCCGCAGGCGGCAGAGATTTATGAATGACGAAGAAAATCCGTTAGAGCCGTTTAAGCGCGCCACTACGGCGACGATCCGGGCAATTGCTGGCGATGATGAGCTTGATGTGAGTTTTGGTGCCGGGGCGCCAGTAGCGAGAGCGGGTAAGCTGCGTTTACCGCTGCCGCCATTGGGAGCCAGTGCAGAGGAAATTAATTCGGTGCGCGGTGTTGGCGACGAATTTGCCTTGCGTTTCCGTCATCACAACGCCGCTTTGCATAATCGCTATAGCCCAACGGGTGGTGCGGCCCAGGAGATGTTTGAGTGGATCGAGTCGGCGCGAATCGCCTCCATCGGCTCGCTACGCATGGAAGGGGTGGCGCAAAACTTAGACGCTCACTTAGACCAACAATGTCGCCAGGCAGCGTTTGATGCGATCACTGCGGAAACAGAGGCGCCGTTGTCGGTGGCGGTGGGTTTGCTGGTTAGGCAGCAATTGACGGGGCGCGAGTTGCCACCTAGCGCTGAACACGTAGTGCAGTTTTGGCGAGATCATGTGCTAGAAAATGCTGGCGAACATATAGAAGCGCTGCGCGAGCATATTGGCGACCAGGATCGATTTGCCAACTTATGTCGCAATATCATTGCCGACTTAGGCTTGCCCATTGACCTGAATGATCAGGAGCGGGGCGAAGGCGATCAAGATGATCTGGATACTATGGATGAGTCCCAGGATTCGGATTCTGAGCTTAGCCCAGAAGACGTAGTACTAGACGAAGACTCTGCTGGTGAAGAAGACAGTGACGGTGACGCCAGCACAGTGGAAATGGATGCTCATGCGGATATGGACGAGTCCGCGGCTGAGTCTGATCCTGACGAAGCGCCAATGCCTATGCCGGACGATTCTGGCCGTATTCAAGTAGACGTCAATTATAGCGCCTATACCGAGCAGTTTGATGAAATCATTCGTGCCGAGGACTTATGCGACGGCGACGAATTGCTGCGCTTACGTCAGTTATTAGATCAGCAATTGCTGTCCCTGCAGCATGCCACCTCTAAGTTAGCAAACAGACTGCAGCGCCGCTTGATGGCTAAGCAAAATCGCAGTTGGGAATTTGATCTGGAGGAAGGTGTTCTAGACGCGGCGAGATTGACCCAGGTCATTATCGATCCGATGAATCCGTTAGCCTACAAGCAGGAAAAAGAAACAAAGTTCCGCGATACCGTGGTAACGCTGTTGATCGATAGTTCCGGTTCTATGCGCGGGCGCTCGATTACCATAGCAGCCATGTGCGCGGACATAATGGGCCGCACGCTTGAACGGTGCTCGGTGCGGGTAGAGATATTGGGTTTCACCACGCGGGCATGGCGTGGCGGCGAATCGCGCGAGGCCTGGATTAATGCAGACAAGCCTTCAAACCCTGGTCGCCTGAACGATGTGAGACACATTATTTACAAGTCAGCGGACGACAATTGGTCGCGCTCTCGGCGCAATCTTGGCCTGATGATGCGTGAGGAACTGCTGAAGGAAAATATTGATGGTGAGGCGTTAATTTGGGCGCACAACCGGGTAGTAACCAGACCCGAACAGCGCAAGGTGATGATGGTGATCTCTGACGGCCTGCCGGTGGACAACTCTACCCTGTTGGTGAACCCGAGTAATTTCCTAGAGCAACATCTCAAGTACGCGATCAATATGATTGAGAATCACTCGCCAGTGGAGTTGGTAGCAATTGGCATAGGCCATGATGTGACGCACCATTACAAGCGTGCGGTGACAATTACAGACGCTGAGCAGCTGGGTGGCGCGATGACGGACCAACTGGCGGAGCTGTTTGAAATAGCCGACTAGTCCAGCTGCGGCAACGGCTGCGGCAAGCGTCTTTAGGCTAGCCTAAGGCTAACCTAAAGCAGGAAGGGCTGTGCTTATCCAAGCACTTCCATCCGAGTGAGCTCCGGAGGGCCACCCATCAGGCCTTTAAAGCCGGCGCCGGATGCCTTGAAGTGTTCAGACTGTTGGTGAGCGACAACAGCATCCTGGTCTTCGTATAATTCCATAACGAAGTAGTTACCATCGCTGTCCTTGCACAATTTGTACATATGGCACCCAGGCTCGTTTGCATTCACCTGTTCGGCCAAGCCCAGCATGACTGTTTCAAAGTCTGCTTCTTTGCCTTCTTTTACGTTGAGCTTTGCGACTACTGCAAGCATCGTCCTCTCCTCTTTTTGGTTGCTGCCCAAGGGCGTCAGGGCAACCGAGGATAAGGATTCCTCAGCGCTCTGGCAAACGTGCAAAGCCTCGGGCCAAGCGCATACAATCCCAACAACGACAATCCCAGCGCATCAAAAACGCTCCAATAGCACATTAAACCCAGTGCAGTGACACATGAAGGACAGCATGCATCGAGATAACTTAATGGCGGCACTAGATCGCTATCAAACTCTCTATCCCCAGGAACAAGATACGGTAGATCGCTTTCGTAATCTGCTTAGAGACCATGCGCGTTGCTTTGAGCGCGACTGCTGGGCAGGACATATCACCGGTTCAGCGTGGCTGTTGGATCCGACCCTGCAACAGGTGCTGCTCACCCATCATCGCAAGCTCAATATTTGGGTGCAGTTGGGAGGGCATAGCGACGGAGATGCAAACACTCCGGGAGTGGCGCTGCGTGAAGGGCAAGAAGAGTCTGGGCTGGCGGTTGAACTGCTGAATGAGGAGATCTTGGACTTAGACATTCATGAAATTCCGGCGCGCAAAAACGATCCAGCGCATTATCATTTTGATGTGCGTTACGCCATGTGCGCGGCTGCCGTGGAGTTTGTGGTGAGCGATGAATCGCATCAGCTTGCATGGGTGCAATTGGCAAATATAGAAGATTATAGTCAGGAACGATCGGTTTTACGTATGCGAGAAAAGTGGTTAAAGCGCATATCTGGTGTGGGTTAGACGACTCTAACTAATTTACTAAGGGGAAAAGTGTCATAAAACCCAAACAAAGTAGCGCTAAGTATGTCTTGTGGCTAGGACATCGTTGCCCTAGGCTATCCACCTCGCCCGATTCTTCCCTAGTGGAAAGTCCGTGTAGGTTACAAACAAGCTACCAAGCAGTTTGCATCAGACAGGTGGCATCAAAGCAAAAGATGAAAACCGTTGTAAGTTCATACTACTTTCACAGTCTTCTTTTACGTTTGGAGTTGGTCGAATTTTTCGCGTGGCTAAAAAGGTAGCGCGTACTAAACAAGGAGCTAAGGAAAGCTGTGAAAAAATTATATGTAGGTAACCTCGCCTGGGCGGTTACCGATGAGGATCTGCAATCTCTGTTCTCAGAGCACGGTGCTGTTGCGTCAGCTTCAGTTATCACTGACCGTGAAACCGGCCGGTCCAGAGGGTTCGGTTTTGTTGAAATCGAAGACGGCGCAGATGCTGCGATTGAAGCCTTGAACGGCGTTGATTTCAAAGGCCGAGCACTTCGCGTGAATGAAGCGCAAAGCAAGCAACGCCCTGGTGGCGGTGGTGGCGGCGGCGGCGGTCGCCGGTTCTAAACCCGGTGATAGGTCGTTCTGATCGCATGAGGAATCATGCGGTCGATTCCCTTCTAGGTCGCTCGCACTAGCCAACAAAGCGCGCGGCGGCTCCAAAGGCTTGATTCTTGGCCTGCAGGAGATGCAAGCCTGCCTGCAAAAAGTTCCCACGATAGACGATTCAGCTCGTATCAGACGATTCAACCCTGGCCGCTAATGTTAGTGCCGATAGTTAATGGTAGAGGTGGCAGGCCACACGGTGAGGCTTGATGGCGGGATCCGCATCATCGCCGGCCCCTGGGATAGGCAGCAAGTGCGGCGTAGCCTGCTTGCAAATAGGCATGACCTTAGGGCAGCGATTAGCGAAGCGGCAGCCTGCAGCGACGTTAACGGGTGATGGGATTTCACCCTGAATAGCTGACGATTTACGCGCTTGCTTCGCGACCGGGTTGGGCTCCGGGTTGGAAGCGATCAGGGCCTGAGTATATGGATGCTGAGGATTGAAGAAGACCTCGTTGGAGGTGCCGATTTCGATCAATGAGCCGAGATACATCACAGCCATCCGGTCGCTGATGTAACGCACCATGGAAAGATCATGGGCGATGAATAGCAAAGTAATTCCCATCTCATTGGATAGATCTTCGAGTAAGTTGATTACTTGCGCCTGCACTGAAACATCAAGCGCGGAAATAGGCTCGTCACAAACGACAAAGTCTGGCTCCATGATAAGGGCGCGCGCTATGCCAATACGCTGTCTTTGGCCGCCGGAAAACTCGTGTGGATAGCGCACTCGATGATCCGGGCTTAGGCCGACCATAGTGAGCCAATGCGCGACCTTTTCCTGAACTTGCCCAGGGCTAATTGGCGCGTCTTTGCTTCGGGTAACTAGTTGCAGGCCTTCGCCAACAATTTCTCCCACCGTCATTCGAGGGTTTAGGGCTGAGTAAGGGTCTTGAAAAATCATCTGCATTTGTCGCGCGTAGTGACGAAAGTCCTTGTGGCCATAACGCGCAGGCAAGGCCTGGCCCGCGTAACGCACTTCGCCCGCGGTTTTGTCATGCAGACCTAGTAGTGTTTTTCCAAGGGTAGACTTACCGGAACCGCTTTCTCCAACCAAGCCAACGATTTCCTGAGGTTGAATATCGAGGCTGACATGATCCACCGCGTGGACTTTGTTGCCCTGGCCCAGATCAAAGTACTTTACTAGGTCGCGGATCTCGACCAACGGCGTTGTCGGCTTATCGCTCATGTTAGACGAGGCTCTCCATGGGTTGTGTGCGAGTCGATTGCAGCGGGTGCGAAATATAAGCCTGGGGCTGTTTTCGGCGCCTGCGGAAGATGCAGGTGGCAGCGGGCGCTGTGATTCTCACCCAGGTTCATAGTTAGGGGTGAGCGCCGCGCACATAGCTGCATGGCGTTCGGGCATCGAGCGTGATAGGCGCAACCGTTGGGAGGACTAAACAGATCTGGCGGCGCGCCGTCTATCGCCACTAAGCGAGCCACATTGTTACGGTCATTGTTTGGCATAGCTTGGCGCAGGCCAACGGTATAGGGGTGTCCAGAGCGGGCAAAAATATCTTCCACGCTACCGCGCTCAACGATCTGCCCGGCGTACATAACCAGAACTTCATCGGCCATCTGCGCCACTACGCCCAAGTCGTGAGTAATCAGCACTATGGCCATACCAGTTTGCTCCTGGAGGCCTTGCAGCAAGTCAAGGATCTGCGCCTGAATGGTGACGTCCAGCGCGGTGGTGGGTTCATCTGCAACCAATATCGAGGGTTCACATGCGATAGCCATAGCAATCATCGCTCGTTGCAGCATGCCGCCAGAAAATTCGAATGGATATTGCTTGGCGCGTTTAACTGCCTCAGGAATGTTAATCATATCCAGCAGTTCAACCGCTCGGCGCAGCGCCTGCTGTTTGCCAAAGCCGCGATGCACGATCAATGTCTCAGCGATTTGGTTGCCGATGGTCATAGTTGGATTCAGTGATGACATCGGATCTTGAAATATCATGCCGATTTCGCTGCCTCGAAAGTCTCGGCCATCTACACTGGTAGTGCCAAGAATGTCGTCGCCGCGTAAGCGCGCGCGCCCTTTTGTAATGCGTCCGGGCGGAGTGGGAATAAGGCCCATAATGCTTTGCATAGTGACAGACTTACCGCTGCCTGATTCCCCGACGATGGCCGTGGTCTGGCCGGGATTGACTAAGAAGTCAACGCCTCTTACAGCTTGCACAGTGCCCCCGTAGGTTGAGAATTCGACATGCAAGTCTTCGACTTCAAGCAATGGGCGCTGGTTCATTCGCTGCCTCGCATACGCGCATCCAGCGCGTCTCGTAGACCGTCGCCAGCCATGTTGAAGGCTAAGACAGTGATGGAAATGAGCATGGCTGGGAAGATCAGTTCATGCGGACGGGTCAACATAGACTTGATGCCCTCGTTGCACATGGCTCCCCACGACGGCGTTGGCGGCGCCACGCCCAAGCCGATGAACGACAGAAATGCCTCAGTAAAAATAGCCCCAGGTACCTGAAAGGTGAGGGTGACTAGGATCACTCCCATGGTGTTAGGCAGCATGTGCCGGCTAATAATATAACCGGTGCGCCCGCCCATCAGCTGTGAGGCGCTGATATAGGCTTCTTCGCGGATCTGTAGAATTTGTCCGCGGACTAGCCTGGCGGCGCCCGGCCAACTCAAAATGACCATGGCCAGCAACATGGGCCAGATACCGCTTTCCCCAGGGCCAATGCCAAAAATCACCTTGAATAAGATCATGAACAACAAAAACGGTAAGGCGATAACAATATCGGCAAAGCGCATCATGGCCTGGTCAACGTTACCGCCAAAAAACCCTGCAATGCTGCCGTAGGCTACGCCGAACATGACGAACAGCATTGGCGCTACGAGGCCGATAAACAACGAGACCTGTCCGCCTGCCATCAGCCGCGCCAGCATATCTCGACCGAGGTGGTCCGTGCCCAGTGGGTGCCAAGCTAACTGTAGCTCGCTGCCCATCGGAACGTCATTGTCAATTAGGCCGCGCTGCCGCGCTTGCTGCAAGGAAATCACGCGCTTTACGTCGACGCTGAGACGAGACCGTAGATTGGTCTCTTCGCCGCGTTCGTTCAGCGCTATGACAGTGTAGTAGTAGCGCTGTGCTTGCAGGTCCAGTCGATCTTCAAATAGGTTTTTCTTGATCGTAAAGATCGGCAGACCCGCAGGTTGCGACGGCGCCGTGGCGTAAATGTTGCGGTAGATGCGAAAACCTCCTGGTGCTGACACATCTTGCTGCCAGACCAATCTCACCGCCTCGGTTGTGGCTGCTTCTGCAAGAGCAAGTCCTAAAGGGTTCGCGTTACTCAGCGGCGCGGCGTAGTCGCTAGCGTTGGCTACGAGCCATGGGCTGCGTGGCGGCGCCACCAAGACCGAGCGATCAGCACCGGGCGAGATGCCAATTTGATCCACGTCTTGGGCAGAAGGATCTACTTGCCAGATGACTGGCCCAACACTTATGAAGCCCAGCAAAAGTACGATCAGATAAAGCGAAAACAGGGCGCGTTTATCTTGTTGCAGCCGGCGCCAAGCATCGCTCCAGTACGACAGCGAGGGGCGACTTTGGCTGTCCTCGGCCAGCTCAGCGCTTAACGGAGAAAAATCGTCAGCACTAAATGTCTCTGTGGATTGCACGCTAGAACTCTGGCTCATTTTTCGATCCTCACGCGAGGATCAATTAAGCCGTAGATCAGGTCCACGAGGATAACCATGAACACTAGGAAAGAACCGTAAAACACTGTGGTGCCCATTATTACCGTGTAATCGAGCTGTTGGACTGCCTGTACGAAGTAGCGGCCAAGACCTGGAATGGCGAACACCATTTCTACTACAAAGCCCCCAGTGGTGATGCCGGCGATACCCGGTCCTAACACTGTGACAATGGGTAGGACGGCGTTGCGCAACTGGTGGTGAGTGAAAACTCGCGCTGCCGGTAGACCCTTGGCTCGAGCCGTCCGCACATAGTCTGCATTTACCGTTTCGAGCATGGACGAGCGCATTAAACGGGTCAGATAGGCCATGGTGCCAAGGCCCAGCACCAGGCTTGGCAGCAACATATGACTCGCGCCACCCCATCCGCCTACAGGCAATAGAGTAAAGCCCAGAGCGAGGTTAACGTTAACCAACAGCCCTTGACTGATGGCAGCGATGACAAAGCTTGGCACCGAAATACCAAGAATCACCAACAGCATGATCACTGCATCGGGCCAACGGTTGCGATACATGGCAGTGAGGGCGCCCCACAAAATACCGCCGAGAGCTGCAAATGTGATGGCCAGAATGCCTAACGTCGCAGATACCGGAAAATGCTCTTTGATAATGTCGTTCACCCGTCGATTTTCTTGGGTAAACGAAATTCCCAAGTCGCCTTTGGCGATGTTGGAAAGGAATAGCCCGTATTGTGTAAGCAGCGGTTTATCCAATCCATAGCGAGCCTCTAGATTGGCGCGAATGCGCTCTGAGGTGGCTTTGTCGCTGCTTAGCGGGTCGCCTGGTACGGCATGCATGCCAAAGAATGTAGCCGTCGCGATAAACCAAATGGTGATCGCGCCCAAAAGCAGTCGTTTGCAGAAGTACTTCAGCATCGTTAACTCATCAAATTAGGTTATTCACAAGGGTTGCTCGCTTTGCACGTGTAATCGTTAATCATCGCACGCGGTACAAATCTAAGAGTCCTCTGCCGCGATATAAGCTCGGGTAAGGTCGGTGCTTGGCCCAATGACTCGGCGTTTGATTCCTTTCAGACGCGGGTGCACAACATAGTTCACGCCGCGTTCGTACATGGGCAGCACTACGACATCATCGATCAGCAACTCCTGGATATCGCCAAAAGCGCGCATACGCACCGCAGGATCAATGGAGTTCTGCGCCTGTGCCACTAGGGCATCCATGGCCTGGCTGGCATAGCGGCCACGATTATTCATATTCCATGAGGCAAAAAGATCGGCAAAGGTAAGTGGGTCGTTGTAGTCCGGACCCCAGCCCGCTAGCACCATATCGAACTCGCCACTGGTCATTTTTGCCAGCCGCTGCTTAAAAATCTGCTTATCGATTTTAAGTCGCAGCCCCAGGTTTTGCCGCAGCTCTTGCTGCATCCACTCGGCCTGCAGACTAGAAAGTGGGTTGTCCCCTGACAGCAGAACCATAACCGGAAGCTCCTCAAGGCCCAGTTCCTCTAGGGCTTGGGCGAGCAGTTTTTTGGCTTTGGCCTTGTTGGGCACGACTGGCTTAGGAGGATACTCCTCGCGCAACAATTTGCGCTCGCCCATAAGCCAACCTGGCAGTAGTGATACCCCTGGCAGATAGCCCGGCAGTTTGGTGACCTTGTAAACTAACTCTTCCATATCCAGCGACAACTGTATTGCTTGCCGCAGCTTAAGGTTATCAGTGAGTCGGCCGTCGCGATGGTTGAACTCGAGATAAAAAACCGAGCCGTCTTGATGCTGACGAATAGGCCAGTTTAAACGCATTGCCTCGGCTAGATTTTCTGCGGCAAGTCCCGTTGAGGCGATCTTTTCGTCTTTAAAGAAGTTGAGTGCGGCGGTGATGTCCGAGGTGATGTACGGCACGTTGATGCGGTCCAACTTAATGTCTGCCGTATTCCAGTAGTAGGGATTGCGTTGCAATACCATGCTTGAGCTGTGCACCCATTGGGTGAGCATGAAAGGCCCGGAATAGAGCATCTCTTCGGCGTCGGCACCATAACGGCCATTGGTCGATAAGAAGAAGTCCTCGCGAATGGGTAAAAACACCGGGAAGACCATCATTTTATCGAAGAAGGGTGTTGGCCGCTCAAGCTCCACGATTAGCGTATGGTCATCTGGGGCGGATACGCCCAACGCTTTGGGCGGCAGTTTGCCCTCGTTAATGGCCAAGCCGTTTTTCACCGAGTGAAGCAAGAATGCATACTGCGAGCCGGTTTCAGGTTTTAGCGCCAAGGTCCATGAGAAAATAAAGTCCGCAGCTATAATCGGGCGACCATCGCTCCACTTGGCATCTTTGCGCAACCAAAAAGTTGCCTGAGTATTAGTGACCTCCCAACGTTCGGCAATGGCCGCGGTGAGCTGGTCTTGCTGATTCATGCGTAGCAGACCTTCCATCACATGGCCCAGCACCATGCCTGAAACCTGGTCTGTTGCGCGGCTAGAATCCATCTGTGGCGGCTCTGAGGACAGGAGAATAGAAATGCTGTTGTTTTCGCTATCCACAGCCTTTATCGGACCCTGATCGCTGCTTGTGGAACCCGCCATGTAATGTAAAAGCGTAACCAGCGCTGCAACAAATGCTATCGCTATAGCAAATAGGCGGGCCAACTGAGCCTTTGGAGAACGCGAAAAGGACGTCGTCGAGGTCATTACTACTATGCCTGCATGGAGGTTGCTATTGGGCTCGATTAGGGGCAACTGAACATTTCGCCAGCGCTGATGTGCAGCTTATAACTAAATACTATCTGTGCCGATCTTCCAAGCACTTCTGCCTGTGAGATTGACGCAGACGAATCTTAAGAGCTGACCTGGCGCAGGAGGTTGCCCACAACTCTTTCTAAGTGCATGAGCGAGTTGCATTCTTCTACCTGATGCGAGTAGGCGCCATACTTGCGCATTTCCGAATCGCCGGTATTCCAAGCTAGCGGTGATTCTGGGTTTAACCAGATCACCCGCTTGCTGCGGTCGTAGAGCTCTTTCAGTACCTCAGCGTGGGCGTCGCCAAAATTATTTCGCGCATCGCCAAGGATGATAATGGTCGAGCGGTTGTCGATATCGTCTAAGCACAGTTTTTTGAAATCAAGCAGGGCTTGGCCGTAGTCGGTAGAGCCGCCGCTGTAATCGCGCAAGGTCTTGGCAATGGCGTCTTCGATCTTGTTGCGGTTGAACAGCTCAGTTACTTCGGCCAGATCTGACGAGAAAGCAAAGCTGCGGACTTTGGGCATGACCTCTTCAAGGCTGTACAAAAACATCAGCATGAACCTAGCGTAATTGGCAACAGAGCCAGAAACGTCGCAAATAGCGAAGACTTTGGGCCGATCAATTTTTACCGATTTCCAGTACAGGTCAAAAATCGCACCGTCGTAAGACATGTTGTTGCGCAGCGTGCGCGATATGTTGAGCTGGCCGCGCTTGAAGACTTTCTTGCGGCGGCTATGCATCACCGCTAGCTTTTTCGCCATTTTGTAAACGATTTCTTGAATCAAGCGGAAGTTTCGATGCTCAACGTTTGACAGCTTTACCTTGCGCAGCAGCTCTTCGCGCAAGCGTTTGCCAGATACGTCGGCATTAAGCAAAAACTGCTGCTCCACGTAGTCGCGCACTTGTTCGCGCAGATAGTCGCGGCGCCCTTTAAGCTGTTGCCCTAAACGTCTTGCCGGCACGCGGCTGTCGTTGCGCAGATCACTGATCTCGCGGTTTAGATCGGGCAAACCCATATGATCCATGATGCGGCGGGCAAACAGGCCTTTTTGCGTGAAGATTTGAATGTCGCGAACATTGGTCGCCTCGCCCGCAGCGCTCATCGCCATTGACAGCTCAACTCTGGAGTTATTCATCAGCAGCTGACCCAAAGGCGACTGAGGATCGGTTATCGCGCCAGGCCCGAGATCTGGCTCTTCTTCCTCTTCGTACAGGTTGTTTTTGTTTTTAGCTTTAGACTTAGACTTTTTCTTGCCCGCTTGGTTCGGTTGACGGTCGCCGCCAGAACCACCACCTTCGCCTTCGCCACCCTCTGACTCGTCCTCGCTGTCTTCGCCTTCGGCGTCAAAGTCGTTGTTTGCCGCTTCACCGCGTACATCTTGGAAGTCGAAGAATTGATCAAAGCACGCATCGTAAGTGGCTTTTTCGTCGGCGGTTTTGGGCAAAACTAAGGCCAAAGAACGCTTGAGCAGGGCTTTGTCTTCGTAGCCAACCAATTCCACCGCGCCCATGGCGTCCAGGGTTTCCGCTGGCGATACGCGTACTTCGGCATTGCGTAACGCGCGCACGAAATTGCTGATGGTTCGCTCCATGGTCATGGTGTCGCGCCCCAGTTAGTTATCTGCTCGTTGCCGGAGATGGAACTGCCGCAAATAGAGCGTTCCGGGAAACAATCGGCCCACAGAGAATCCCTCACCAAAACTAGCCTGCCGCTACTTTGGCAGTGAGGGAGTTAACCTCAGTCTGAACGTTTTCAATGTCCTCTTGGAATTTCAGGATGACATTAAGCGTATCGGTAACAAGAGCTGGGTCGAGAGCCTCAGCGTGCAGTAGCACTAAGGTTCTAGCCCAGTCGATGGTTTCGGAGATGGCAGGCATCTTCTTCAGGTCCATGTTTCGCAGTTCGTGAATAAACTCGACCAACTGACGTTTCAGCTCCGGCGGTATTTCTGGAACGCGAGCACTGATGATGCGTTGCTCGATATCAGCGTCAGGGAATGGAATGTAAAGATGCAGGCAGCGCCGCTTTAAGGCATCGGAGATTTCTCTGGTGTTGTTAGACGTAAGGAACACCAGCGGTGGTTCGGCCACAGCCTCTATGGTGCCAATTTCCGGAATCGAAACCTGAAAATCGGACAAAATTTCTAACAGCAACGATTCAAACTCGTGGTCGGCTTTGTCGATTTCATCAATCAGCAGAATACAGCCGTCCTCTTCTTTCAGAGCCTTAAGGAGAGGGCGTGGTTCAAGAAACTCCTCTGAGAAGAATATGTCACCGAAATTATGTAGCTGCTGGACCGAATCTCTGAAACCCTTGGCACCGGCCAGAATTTCATCCAAAGCTTCTTTTAAAACCTGGGTATAGAGCAACTGCTTGCCATACTTCCACTCGTAGATCGCTTTGGACTCATCCAAGCCTTCGTAGCATTGGAGGCGGATGAGCGGTAGCGCGAACATTTGCGCAGCGGTTTTTGCCAGTTCTGTCTTACCTACCCCAGGAGGTCCTTCGATAAGGATAGGCTTGCGCAACTGATAGGCCAAAAAGACCGCAGTGGCGATTTGATCGCTGCAAATATAGTTGTGCGCCTCAAAAGACTCTTTCAGCGCGGCCACAGACCCCGCAATGCTATCGATATCCCCCATGGTCTTCCTTCTTATCTAGATGAGCTCAATCTGAGCGACTGTCAATCTAAGCTGCTGGGCGGTCGACACCGCCGAGCACAAAGCCAGTGATTATCCATTGGCGGCGGCGGCTTGTATAGAGATGGAGCTTGGCTATCTTATCGGCACAGAAGTTAATTGGTTGGAAGCGTTGGCGATCTGCGTGATGATCAGGGCTAGCAGTGCAGCAAAATCCAAGAGTCATTAGGCAGCCACATGCCAAGGGTGGAGCAAAATAGGGTGGAGCAGAAGACAGGCGACACAGACGGTATCAAGCCGAGGCGGCTGCTGTGGTGGGGGCGACATGGCAACTATGGGCCAAACTACCCAAGGAACC
>MDTB01032058.1_pt1 | contig 23138 bp, 2 predicted proteins | sample 811161 | NCBI WGS metagenome assembly MDTB01 (sample SAMN05326650, study PRJNA326480) | marine metagenome | isolation source: seawater | place: Mediterranean Sea | collected 2009
CAGGTGGAACAGCAATAACAGGAAATTTAAATGTAGGCGGTACAATTGGATTTTTTAATAATAGTTTGATTGTGGGAACTAATAATCAAACATCTGATGCATCTGCTTCTTTCCCTGATTTAGGAGGAAATGATGGTGATGTTGTAATACATAACCTGGCTCAAACATTATCAAATAAAACATTAACTGCTCCAAAATTTTCTGATACTGGATTTATTGCAGATGCATCAGGATTAGAATTATTAAAATTCTCTCAAACATCAACTGCTGTAAATGAAATTACAATTACAAATGCTGCAACTGGATCAGGTCCTATTGTTAGTGCAACAGGTGATGATACAAATATCGATTTAAATTTACATGCTAAAGGTGATGGTGTAGTGAAGTTTAAAACTAATAGTAATAGAACAGTAGCTTTTGATTTTGATGGATCAAGTGTTAACGCTGATACAACATTAATTATAAACTCTACTGCAGATAGAAGTATAACATTTCCAGATACAACTGATACATTAGTTGGTAAGACTACAACAGATGTATTAACAAACAAAACATTAACAAATCCTACTGTAAATGAAATGGTTTTAAATGGTATTATAACATTAACTGATAATAGTTCAGCTTCAGTTACATTTGATGCTCCGGGAAAAACTGGTTTACTCGTTATTGATACTACAGATGGATCAGAAGAAGTAAAAATGTCAGGTAATTTAGATGTTACAGGTGCAATTACATTTGGTAGTACATTAACTTCTACAGGTAATCTTTTACCATCAGCAAATAATGGTGCATCATTAGGTAGTAGTACAAATGGTTGGTCTGATTTATACTTAGCTGATGGTGGTACAATAAGTCTTGGTAATGATCAAGATGTAACAATTACTCATAATGCTGATACAGGTATTACATTATCTTCTTCTACAGATGCAACCGATGGAATCAAAGAATTATTAAATTTGACTCATACAACTAGTGGAACTCCTGCAGCAGGTATTGGAACTGATATTGCCTTTACAGTAGAAACAGCTGCTGACAATAATGAAAAAGGTATGATTTTAGAAGCATTAACTACTGATGTCACATCAGGTCAAGAAGATTTTGATTTTGTTGTCAAGTTAATGGAAGGCGGATCAGCTGCTGCTGAAAGATTAAGAGTTACTAGTTCTGGAGATTTGACTACTGTTGGTAACATTTTACCAGGTACTTTAGCTTCATCATCATTAGGTAGTGCAACAGCAGAATGGGCAGATCTCTATCTTGGAGATTCTTCAATCATTAAATTTGGAGACGATCAAGATGTAACATTAACTCATGTTCCAGATACAGGTCTAATATTAAATGGTTCTAAACAGTTACAATTTGGTGACTCTGGAACATATATCAATCAATCATCTGATGGAGTATTATCAGTTGTTTCAGATACAACAGTAAGTATATTAGGATCAACTACATTTTCCAGTACAATAGTTTCAACTGGAAATATTTTACCATCAACAAATGATGGTGCATCATTAGGTAGTGATGCTTCTGGTTGGGCTGACTTATATCTTGCTGACGGTGGTATAATAAAATTAGGTAATGATCAAGATGTATTAATTACACATAATGCTGATACTGGAATTACATTATCAGCTACTACTGATGCCAGTAATGGAGTAAAAGAATTATTAAACTTAACACATACTACTAGTGGAACTCCTGCAGCAGGTATAGGAACTGATATTGCCTTTACAGTAGAAACTACTGCTGGCAATGAAAAAGGTATGATTTTAGAAGCTTTAACTACAGATGTTACATCAGGACAAGAAGATTTTGATTTTGTTGTTAAATTAATGGAAGGAGGAGCTTCTGCTGCTGAAAGAATTAGGGTTACTAGCGCTGGTAATTTAACATTACCTGAAGATGGAACAGTAATGACATTTGGTACAACTGACCCAGTTACATTAACTCATGGAACTAATGAATTATTAATTAGCGGTTCTGATAAACTAGCTTTTGGTGACAACGGCACATATATACAACAATCTTCCGATGGTGTATTAGATTTAACTTCTGATGGAAGTATAAATATGAATGTAGGAAGTAGCGGTGTATTAATTAAAGGATCTAATCCAAAATTAACTATAGGCGATGCTGGTGAAGAAGATACAATGTTAGTATTTGATGGATATGCAATTGATTATAGAGTAGGATTAGATGATAGTTCTGATAAATTAGAAATAGGTGTTGGTTCATCTATGGGAACTACAACTGCCATGACTATTGATTCTGCCCAACAAGTAAAAATTACAGCTACAACTTCATCAACAAGTTCAACTAGTGGTTCATTAGTGACTGCTGGAGGAGTTGGTATTGCAGGTGACTTACACATGGGTGGTAATGTAATAATACCTGATTCAGGTGATATTGGAAGTTCTACTATTCCTGGTGCTATAAACATTTCTAATACAGGATTAGTTGATGTATCATCATTAGCAATAAATGGAACAACAGTAACATCTACAGCATCTGAACTAAATTTAGTTGATGGTATTACAGCAGGTACAGCATCTGCAAGTAAAGCATTAATTCTTGATTCAAGTAAAAATATATCAAGTTTGGGTACTATTGGATCTGGTGCAATAACATCAACAGGAGATTCTTCTTTTGAACAAATAACAGTTGATAATATTGTTATAAATGATAAATCTATTACTATGACTGGATCAACAAATGATACAGCTACGTTTACTGTTGCTGATAATGGTGCATTAACTATTCAAACAGTAGATACTGCTGCTGCAGCTGCAAACATAAGCATTTCTGCAGATGGTACTAACACAATTTCTGGTACTACTGTAACAATTGATTCAGCAGGAGATATCGTATTAGATGCAGATGGCGAAGATATCATGTTGAAAGATAATGGAACAACATACGGAGCATTTTCTCAAAGTTCAGGAGAATTAGTAATCAAGTCGGGTACAACTCCTACAATAGGAATTACATTAGATGGAGCTAATGTAGATATTTCTGGTAATTTAAGAATACCAGATTCTGGTACAATAGGTAGTTTATCATCAGGATCCGCAATTTCAATATCTAGTACAGGACTAGTTGATGTAAATTCTTTTAGCTCCGAATCAATTAAATTAACTGGTTCTGGTTCAAATGCTAATGGTATTATATCTGATCCTAGCGGAAATGAATTACTAGACTTCTTTGGATCAGGTACTGCTGTTAATTATTTAAGAATAAATAATTCTGATACAGGTTCTGGACCTATTATAAAATCATCTGGTGACGATACAAATATTGATTTGAATTTACATGCTAAAGGTTCTGGTGTAGTTAAACTAACAACAAATACTGATAGAACTTTAGCATTTGACTTTGATGAAACAGCAACTGGTATTAATACAATTTTTAAAGTTAGCTCAACCACATCTGATAGAATATTAACATTCCCAGATGCATCAACTTCATTAGTTGGTGACGATACAACACAAACACTAAGTAATAAAACACTAACTGAACCTAAATTTATTAATGGTGGATTTATAGCTGATGCTAATGGAGCTGAAATGATTAAATTTGCTACAGTTGGTTCAGCTATTAACTACCTAAAGGTTAGTAATGCCGCAACTACAAATGGACCAACTATAGAAGCAGAAGGTGATGAAACTGATATTGATCTTAACCTTACTGGAAAAGGTACTGGAAATGTGTTAATCAATAACTCTGAAGTAATTACTGCAAGTTCAACAGTATCCTTAACAAATAAAACATTGACAGCACCAAAGATAGCAGATGGAGGTAAAATTGTTGATCCTAACGGTAATGAATTTTTAACTTTTTCTATCGGAGATGCGAGTGCTGTTAATCACTTAAAGATAGCAAATAATGCCACAAGTTCTGCACCATCTATTAGTGCTGATGGTGATGATACCGATATAGATATTAATTTAGTAACAAAAGGTACAGGTGTTATAAAAATAAATGGACAAACTGCATTTACAGCTGCAACAGATTCTAGTACAATAACTTTAACTAACAAAACTTTGGATAACCCAACTATTATTGGAACTGCTTTAATAACAGACGCTTCAATTAAATTAAAAAATGGTAATACAAGTGCAGGTTTCATAGAATTTTTTGAAAATTCTGATAATGGTACTAATAAAATTATATTTAAAGCTCCTGAAGCAATCACTTCAGATATTACAATTACTCTTCCAGATGCCGGAGGAAGTTTTCTTACAGCTTTATCAACAAATACTTTAGAAAATAAAACACTAACAGAACCTAAATTTGCTCACAATGGATTCATTGCAGATGCAAGTGGATCTGAAATTTTAATATTTGATCAATCTAATTCAGCAGTTAACCAAATTACTATGAAAAATTCTGCAACAGGAAATGCTGTTTCAATTGCAGCTAGTGGTGATGATGCTGCAGTGGGATTAAACATTCAATCAAAAGGAACTGGAACTGTAAATATTACAAATGCTGGAAGTGCTATTACATTACCTACTAGTGCAACAACATTAGTAGGAACAGATACTACTGATGATCTTACTAATAAAACATTGACTAGTCCTACCATACAAGGAACAATTTCAATAAAAGATGGAAATACTGGTCCTGGACATTTAGATTTTTATGAAGATTCAGATTTTGGAGCAAATACAATTACATTATCTGCTCCTTCAGGTGAAATATCTTCATCATTCACGTTAACATTACCTGTTGAAAGTAGTGATACATTAGTTGGAAAAGCTACTACAGATGATTTAACAAACAAAACACTAACAGCTCCAAAATTTGCTGATAATGGATACATAGCTGATGCTTCAGGACTTGAACTAATTAAATTTTCTCAAACAACAACTGCAGTCAACGAAATAACGGTTGCCAACGCAGCTACAAGTAGCGGACCTACTATTAGTACAACTGGTGGTGATACAAATATCGATTTAAATTTAGAATCAAAAGGTGACGGTAATGTAATAATTACTTCCAATTCAGATAGATTATTAAAATTTGATGTTGCATCAAAATTAGATGCTGGTACATTAACATTATCTACAGAATTAGTATCTGGAAATAAAACTGTAAAACTTCCTAATGCAAACACTACATTAGTTGGTATTAACAACGGTCAAACATTGTCTAACAAAACTTTAACAGCTCCTAAATTTGCTGATACTGGATTTATTGCAGATGCAGCTGGGCTTGAATTAATTAAATTTTCTCAAACAACAACTGCAGTAAATGAGATTACAGTTGCTAATGCAGCAACTAGTAATGGTCCAACTATTAGTGCTACAGGTGATGACACAGATATTGATTTAAATTTACATGCTAAAGGAACTGGAGTTGTTAAATTAACAACAAATAGTGATAGAACATTAGCATTTGATTTTGATGAAACTGCCTCAGGTATTAATACTATTTTTAAGGTTAGTTCAGATACAAGTGATAGAACTATAACATTTCCAAATGCAACTGATACACTTGTTGGTAAAACAACAACAGATGTTTTGACTAATAAAACATTAACAGATCCAGTTATACAGGGTACAATAGCAGTAAAAGATGGAGACACAGGTCCTGGTCACTTAGACTTTTATGAAGATTCTGACAATGGTAATAATACAGTAACTATTACAGCTCCTGCAACCGTCGGATCTTCGTATGTCTTAACTTTACCTATAGAATCTGATGATACATTAGTTGGTAAAGCAACAACTGATACCTTGACAAACAAAACTTTAACTAATCCATCAATAAATGAAATGACATTCAATGGAATTGTTACATTAACAGATAATAGTGCAACATCAATCACATTTGATACTGTCGGAAAAACTGGAATATTAGTAATAGATACTACTGACAGTTCTGAAAAAGTTACAATTTCAAATGATTTGCATTTAACAGCAGATGATTCTGTATTAAAATTTGGAACAAATAATTCAGTAAGTATAACACATAGTACTAACAGATTATTAATTGATAGTGCTAATAAATTAGCATTTGGTGACATAAATACTTATATTTATCAACACAATAGTAATGATTTAGCTTTAGTTAGTGATAACAATATTATTTTAGATGCAAATTCTGATATTAAATTAGATGCTAATGGAAATGATATTATATTAGATGATGACGGTACAACATTTGGTGTATTTTCAAATAGTTCTGGAGAATTAGTAATTAAATCAGGATCAACATCTACTACTGCAATTACACTTAATGGTGCTAACGTTACAATTGCTGGTACATTATCAGTTGGTAGCTCTACATTTTCAGAAACTGAATTATCTGCAATTGATTCTGTAACAACAGGTACAGCATCTGCTAGCAAAGCATTAATAGTAAATGCTAGTAAAAATATTAGTGGAATCAACATATTGACCTCAGATACAATTATTGCAAATACAGTGATTAAACCAGATATTCAAGATGGAGCAGCTTTAGGAAGTGATGTTTCAGGATGGTCTGACTTATATCTAGCCGATGGTGGCATAGTTTACATGGGTAATGATCAAGATGTATCATTAACACATAATGCTGATACAGGCATCACATTGTCTGCTAATACTGCAGCTACAAATGGAATTAAAGAATTATTAAATTTGACTCATACTACCAATGGAACTCCTGCAGCTGGTATTGGAACTGATATTGCATTTACAGTAGAAACTGCAGCAGGAAATAATGAAAAAGGTATGATTTTGGAAGCATTAACTACTGACGTTACATCAGGTCAAGAAGATTTTGATTTTGTTCTTAAATTAATGGAAGGAGGATCAGCTGCTGCTGAAAGAATGAGAGTTACTAGTGCAGGTAATTTAACATTACCTGAGGATGGAACTGTAATGACATTCGGTACAACAAATCCTGTTACATTAACTCATGGAACTAATGAGTTATTAATTAGTGGAACTGATAAACTAGCATTCGGTGACTCTGGAACATACATTTATCAATCAACAGATAGTGATTTGCAATTAGTATCAGATGGAACAATAACATTAAATTCAGAAACAGATATTGTATTAGATGCAAGTGGTTCCGACATTATATTAAAAGATAATGGAACAACATTTGGATCATTAACAAATAGCAGTAGTAATTTAGTAATTAAATCAGGAACAACAACAGCAATCACATGTGATAGTTCAAATGTATCTATAGCAGGAAGCATGACATTAGGAGATTATAAATCTCTTACATTTGGTAGTACAGATCCTGTTGTTTTAACTCATAGCTCAAATCAATTATTAGTAAGTAATACGGATAAATTAGCTTTTGGTGATTCAGATACATATATACAACAATCTTCTGATGGTGTATTAGATTTAACTTCTGATGGAAGCATAAACATGAATGTAGGTAGTAATGGAGTTGTCATAAAAGGTACTACACCAAAGTTAACAATAGGAGATGCTGGAGAAGAAGATACAATGCTAGTATTTGATGGTAATGCTATTGATTATAGAGTAGGATTAGATAATAGTGGAGATAAATTAGAATTAGGTGTTGGTTCAACTATGACAACCACAACTGCATTAACTATTGACTCAAATCAACAAGTAAAAATTATTGCTACTACTCCTTCTACATCAACAACAACAGGCTCATTAGTTTCTGCAGGAGGAATTGGAACTGCTGGAAATATAATAAGTGGTGGTTATGGATTATTTACAGGTGGAATAATACCAGCATCATCTGGAGGAGCTAGTCTTGGATCTAGTTCAGCAGAGTGGTTAGGATTATATCTAAATGATGCCGCTAAAATTTATATGGGTGATGACCAAGAAGTAACAATTACTCATAATGCAGATACTGGTATTACATTGTCAGCAACTACAGATGCTACTGACGGAATAAAAGAATTATTAAACTTAACACATACTACAAGTGGAACTCCAGCTGTAGGTATTGGAAGCGATATTGCTTTCACAGTAGAAACAGCTGCTAATAATAATGAAAAAGGTATGATTATAGAAGCACTTACAACTGATATTACATCTGGTCAAGAAGATTTTGATTTTGTTTTGAAATTAATGGAAGGAGGATCATCTGCAGCAGAAAAACTTAGAGTATCTAGTGCTGGTTTAACAACATCAGCTTCTGGTTTCACATCTACATCAGGTCCAATTACAGCAACTTATGATTCAGCTAATCCTGTTTGTACATTAACTGGTGGAGCTAATACAGATAATAATGCTTTATTAAAATTAGAAAATTCAGAAGCTGATGCAGCAGCTGATGTTGCTATTAGTTTTGTTGCTCATGATAAATCATTTGCTTTTGGTTACGACGGAGGAAATAATGAATTTGCTTTATCTGCAAGTGCTAGTTTAGGTACAAACATTTTTAAGATTGGTACTGGTGGAGATGTGTCTGCAACTTCATTTTCAGGTTCATTAAGTGGAGGAGATATTGCATCAGGAACAATTAATACTAATAGAATGGCAGCAGCCCAAACTGCAATTACATCTATATTAGCAACAGATTTAAAAATTGGTGAAGATGATGAAACTAAAATTGATTTTGAGACAACAAATACCATTAACTTTTATGCTAACAATAGTTTAGAAATGGTATTAGTTGAAAATGCATTAACTCCAGGAACAAATGATGGAACTACTCTAGGAAGTGATGTTTCAGGGTGGTCAGACTTATTTTTAGCTGATGGTGGTATTATTAATTTAGGTAATGACCAAGATGTAACATTAACTCATGTCCAAGATACAGGTTTGTTATTAAATGGTTCTAGTCAATTTCAATTTGGAGATTCTGGAACATACATTCATCAATCAGCAGATAGTGATTTAGAGTTAATATCAGATGGAACTGTGACAATAAATGCAGAAACAGATATTATATTAGATGCTAGTGGATCAGATGTCGTATTAAAAGATAATGGGTCTATATTTGGATCAATTACAAATGATAGTGGTCAATTAGTAATAAAATCAGGTTCAACTCCTACTACAGCAATTACATGCAGTGATTCTAATGTTACAGTTGCAGGATCGTTAACTGTTGGTAGCTCAACACTAAATGCAACAACATTAGCTACTATAAGTGGTGTTACAGCTGGTACTGCATTGGGAAGTAAAGCAGTAATTTTAGATGCTACATCAAATATAACTGGTCTAGGTACTATTGGATGTGGTGCAATAACATCAACAGGTACATCAAGCTTTGCAGGATTAAATCCTTCATCAGGAAATACAGTATCATTAGGTAGTGCAAGTAAAGAATGGGCAAATTTATATCTTGGGGATGGAGCAATTGTTTACATGGGTAATGACCAAGATGTAACAATTACTCATAATGCAGATACTGGTATTACTTTGTCAGCCACTACAGATGCCAGTAACGGAGTGAAAGAATTATTAAATTTAACACACACTACAGGCGGAACTCCTGCAGCTGGTATTGGAAGCGATATTGCATTTACAGTAGAAACTTCTGCTGATAATAATGAAAAAGGTATGATTTTAGAGGCACTTACTACTGATGTTACATCAGGTCAAGAAGATTTTGATTTTGTATTAAAATTAATGGAAGGAGGAGCTGATGCATCTGAAAAACTTAGAGTATCTAGTGCTGGTTTAACAACATCTGCTGCTGGTTTTACATCTACGGCAGGTCCAATCACAGCAACTTATGATTCAGCTAATCCTGTTTGTACATTAACTGGTGGAGCAAGTACTGATAATAATGCTTTATTAAAATTAGAAAACTCTGAAGCAGATGCAGCTGCAGATGTAGCTATCAGTTTTGTAGCTCATGACAAATCATTTGCATTTGGTTACGATGGAGGAAATAATGAATTTGCTTTATCAGCAAGCGCTAACTTAGGTACAAACATTTTTAAGATTGGTACTGGGGGAGATGTTTCTGCAACTTCATTCTCAGGTTCATTAGCAGCCACTGATTTAACTGGAACAATTGATGCTGCTAGAATGTCTTCAGCACAAACATCAATTACATCTATCTTGGCTACAGATTTAAAGATTGGTGAGGATAATGAGACTAAAATAGACTTTGAGACAGCAAATACAATTAACTTCTATGCAAATAATAGCTTGGAAATGGTATTGGTTGAAAATGCATTGACACCAGGAACAAATGATGGAACTGCTTTGGGTAGTGATGCTTCAGGATGGTCAGATTTATTTTTAGCTGATGGTGGTATTATTAAGTTTGGTAACGATCAAGATGTTTCCTTAACTCATAATGCTGATACAGGTATTACACTATCTGCATCAACTACAGCTACTAATAATATTAAAGAATTATTGAACTTGACTCATACTACTAGTGGTACAGCTGCAGATGGTATTGGATCAGATATTGCTTTTACAGTACAAAATGCATCTGGAAGTAATAAAAAAGGTATGATATTAGAAGCATTAACAACAGATGTTACTAATGGTATAGAAGACTTTGATTTTGTTTTAAAATTAATGGAAAGTGGTGTAGCAGCTACTGAAAGAATGAGAATTACTAGTTCTGGTAATTTATCATTATCTGAAAATGGATCAGTAATAACATTAGGTACATCAGATCCAGTTTCATTGACACATAGTAATAATCAATTATTAATAAGTGGAAGTGATAAACTAGCATTCGGTGACTCCGGAACATATGTTCATCAATCAACAGATAGTAATTTACAGTTAGTATCAGATGGAACTATAACATTAGATGCAGATACAGATATTATATTGGATGTAAATGGAGCAAATATTTTATTAAAAGATAATGGAACACAATTTGGATCATTGACAAATAGTAGTAGTGATTTAATAATTAAATCTGGAACAACAACAGCAATTACATGTGATAGTTCAAATGTTACTATTTCAGGAACATTAGGATCCGGTGCAATTACTTCAACAGGAGATTCATCATTTGATCAAATAACAATAGATAACATTGTTGTTAATGATAAATCAATTACTATGACTGGATCAACTAACGATACAGCTACATTTACTGTTGCTGAAAATGGTGCATTAACAATTCAAACAGTTGATACAGCTGCAGCAGCTGCAAATATTAGTATTACTGCAGATGGTACAAATACAATTGCTGGTACTGAGATAACAATTGACTCAGATGGAGATATTGTATTAGATTCAGGAGGTGCAGATGTTACATTAAAAGATGACGGAACTACATTTGGATCATTATCACAATCTAGTGGAGAATTAGTAATTAAATCAGGTTCAACATCAACAACTGCAATTACATTTTCAGGTGCTAACGCAACATTGGCAGGAACATTGGGATCTGGTGCAATTACATCTACTGGAAATTCTTCATTTGATCAAATAACAGTAGATAACATTGTTGTTAACGATAAATCGATTACTATGACTGGATCAACAGACGATACAGCTACGTTTACTGTTGCTGAAAATGGTGCATTAACAATTCAAACAGTTGATACAAATGCAGCAGCTGCAAACATTAGTATTACTGCAGATGGTACAAACACATTAGCTGGTACTGAAGTAACAATTGATTCAGGTGGAGATATTGTATTAGATGCTGGAGGTGCAGAAGTTACATTAAAAGATGATTGGACTACATTTGGATCATTATCACAATCTAGTGGAGAGTTAGTAATTAAATCAGGGACAACACCTACTACAACAATTACATGTGATGGCGCTAACGTTACTTCTGCAGGAGATTTAACATTATCTAAAAATTCTGCAGTAATGACATTTGGAACTACAGATCCAGTTACATTAACTCATGGAACTAATGAATTATTAATTAGCGGTTCTGATAAACTAGCATTCGGTGACTCAGGAACATATATTCATCAATCAACAGATAGTGATTTACAATTAGTATCAGATGGAACTATAACATTAAATGCAGATACAGATATTATATTAGATGCAAATGGAACAGATATTTTCTTAAAAGATAATGGAACAACATTTGGATCATTGACAAATAGTAGTAGTGATTTAATAATTAAATCAGGAACAACAACTGCTTTAACATTTAGTGGAGCTAATGTTACAATGAGTGGTAGCATCGTAATACCAGATTCAGGAGATATTGGAAGTACTTCAGTTCCAGGAGCTATAAACATTTCTAATACAGGATTAGTTGATGTATCATCATTGGCAATTAATGGAGGAACAATAACATCATCAGCATCTGAGCTAAATTTAGTTGATGGTATTACAGCAGGTACAGCATCTGCAAGTAAAGCACTAATTCTTGATTCAAGTAAAAGTATATCAAGTTTGGGTACTATTGGATCTGGGGCAATAACATCAACAGGAGATTCTTCATTTGACCAAATAACAGTAGATAATGTTGTTATTAATGATAAATCTATTACTATGACTGGATCAACTAACGATACAGCTACATTTACTGTTGCTGAAAATGGAGAATTAACTATTCAAACAGTTGATACAGCTGCAGCTGCTGCAAACATAAGTATTACTGCAGATGGTACAAATACAATTGCTGGTACAACAATAACACTTGATTCAGCAGGGGATATTGAATTAGATGCAGGTGACGCAGACATTATATTGAAAGATGATGGTACTACTTTTGGATCATTTTCACAAAGTTCAGGAGATTTAGTTATCAAGTCAGGATCAACACCAACAACATCCATTACATTTTCTGGTGCTAATACAACATTGGGAGGAACTCTTGGTTGTGGTGCTATTTCTACTACAGGCGATATGACAATTTTCGATGATACAAATAATGCTGATACAAGTTTTAAAATTGGTACATCTGCAAGTGAATGTTTATCTATTGAAGTATTAAATGGGGCATCTGATAAAACAGCAGAAGAAATTAGATTTAGTACACATACAGAGTCATCAGATTCTACTCATGGTAAATTTACATTTGTTGTAGATAATAGTCAAAAGATAGAAATAGATGATGATGGATTAACATTAACTAATGGAAATATTATAATACCTGATAGTGGTACTATTGGAAGTACAACTAATAATTCAGCAGTAACAATTTCATCAAATGGTTCATTAACATTAGGTACAGCATCAACAGCTACAAATTCTGTAATTGAAATGTTAAATCTAACACATACTACTAGTAATACAGCAGCTAATGGTATAGGAACTGATATTGCATTTACAGTAGAAAACGCTACAGGAGTTAACAAAAAGGGTATGATTTTAGAAGCATTAACTACAGATGTGACATCAGGTCAAGAAGATTTTGATTGTGTTGTAAAATTAATGGAAGGAGGATCAACTTCTTCTGAAAGAATGAGAGTAACATCAGATGGTCATTTAACAGTTGGTGATCACAATACAGGTGCAAATGCAGGAAGTAATTGGCCAGGACCAACAATACCTAAATATATTGGACAAATTCAAGGTGAATATGTAATGACATTACATGTAGATATTACAGGAGCAGAGTCTAAAGCAAATGTTCTAGATGTAATAGGTAGCGGAACTTCTTCAGCAGTATATATAGGAAAATGTTCAACTACATACGTTGGTTATGTTTATAAAGCAGAAATGATGTGTATAGAAGCTCCTGTAGGTGGAGACCTAGATGTTGACTTGTACTCAAATTCAGCTGATTTAGCTACTGATAGTGAAGTTACATCTAGTGGAACATCAGTAGAATTAATTAATGCAGGAGGAAATTGGGCAGTAGGTATGAGAAAAATATCTACAGATGGATTAACAATGACAGATGGTTTACACAATCATTATTTATATTTAACAACTGGTAACGGAACAGCAGGAACATACACAGCAGGTAAATTTGTAATTAAATTATACGGAGCAAACTTCTAAAAAAATAAGTAATTTTAATAAATTTCTATCTCAATAAAATTTATTAAAAGAAATTAATTCTTAACTATTATAATAATATGAAACCTTTCGACAAGGATAGAGCTGATGAACAATTACATAAATATATACATTTGAAAACTAAAAATAAAATTGGATTTGTTGATACTAATATTGGTGGTGATTTAAATGTAATGAAAAATTTATCTACTGATACATTAAAAGCAAATAAAATTGGATATGATTTAAGTGGATTTGATGCATCAGGCTATGCTCAATTTTTAGATTTATCATCTAATAACTTAACAGTTTATGGAGATGCAGTAATTACAGGAACATTAGAAATAAATAATATTTTAAGAAAGACTATGACAGACATAGATATTACAGGTGATTTAGATTTAAGTAATAAATTAGATGTATCAGGTTTATTTACAACACATGGTGGAGTAAATATAACCGGTAATTCAATAAATAATAAAATTAATAATGTAGAAATAGGTTATGATTTATCTGGAAAAGGTGCATTCACAGATTTATCATGTAGTTTGTTAAATGCTGCAGGAATTGATTTATCATCGTTAGATAGTTGTATAATTGGAGGTAAAGTTCCTTCTAATGCTACTTTTACAGATATTAGCACAAATAAATTTACAGTAGGTGATGGAATAAGTAACGCTGAAATAAAACCAAATGGAAATCATCATTTACAACTCAAAAGTAACGGATCATCATATGGACTAATATCAATTAATCATGGTTTAAATAATAATATCGAATTGACACCTAACGGTATAGGGTCAGTAGTTATTTCAAAAGTAAATATAAATTCTGGTCTAATTAAAAATAATAATATAATTGATTCATCGTTTATATCAAACACAAATAATATATTCGATGTATCCAAATCAAGTATTTTTCTTTCATACGATCAACAAACTGATATACTAAAAAAAGGATCATTAAATAATGATTCAAATATTGATTTTCAAGACTTTGACGTCAGAGCATTAACAATAACGGCAGATTCTCTAGAAAAAGGTAGAATTGTATATACTGACACAAGTGGTTTATTAGCAGTTGACTCAGGATTTGAATATGATGATACACTTAATGAATTAAAAGTTCCTAAAATATCATCATTTACTTTAACTGGTGATACTGATCTAAATCATCAAATTTTAACAAACGTAAACATTGATAGTGGTGCAATTGATAATACCACTATAAAAACATCTGATATCACAATAGGTGCATCAAAAACATTAGATGTTCAATATGGTAATTTCGTTACATCAACAGCACAAGATTTAGATGCATTTCATAGAGCAATTTTAAATAACAATCAGGATATAGATATTCAAGCATACACATTAAGAGCACACAAATTAATCGCTGATTCATTTCCTACAAACAGAGTAGTTTTTACCGGCTCTGAAGGATTATTACAAACTTATAATAATTTATTATTTGATTTATCTTCCGGTAAATTAACTGTTACGAGATTAAGTCCATTCATATGTACTGGAAACGTTGATTTTAATGATCAATCAGCATCAAATGCTAAAATTAATACATCCAAGATTACCAACTCAGAAATTTCTACAACAAATATCAAAGTTGAATACAATAAAGAATTAGATGTCTCAGAAGGTACCTTTATAATGTCTAGTGATCAAAAAGTAGATGCTTTTCAAAAAGGATCACAATTTAATAATTCAGATATAGATATTCAAGATTATGACTTTAGAGCATCTACATTGACTTCAGATTCATTACCAGAAGGTCATGTTGTTTATACAGGAAATAATGGTAGACTAACAGTCGAACCAGGGTTTGAATACAATACAACTGCAAATACAATGACAGTAAATAATTTAACAAGCACAGGTTTATTTTCACTATCCCAACAAGTTAATACTGTCACAGCATCAAGCGGTGGAAGTGGAACACAAATTGATGTTACATACACTAAAACAGCATTAGTTACCTCAGCCTCGTTCTCAACATTTAGCATTCCTGATAGTGCTGAAGGACATATAATTATATTATATTATCAAACTAAGAATGGTGCAACTAATGCAACCATATTGCCATCAAATTTACATAATGGATCGATTGTATCATTAACCAATGTTGGGGATAATATAACTTTATTGTTTACAAATAATAAATGGTTGATAATATCATCATTTGGAGTTGTTAATGTATCATAAAAATTTCTTTTAATCAAACATATTACTTAGTAAAATCTTTGATTAATTAATTATTTAAAATTATATTTTTATCAGTTACTATAATATGAAATCTTACGATAAAGATAGAACTGACGAAAAGCTATGGAATTACGTACATATAACTAGAGACAAAAGGCTAGGTTTGACTGATACAAAAATTGGAGGTGATATGTTTGTATCAAGAACAGCTTTTGTAGATTCAGTTGTAGCAGATAGAATAGGTATTGATTCATCAGGTAATGACTTATCAGGATTTGGTCAATTTACAGACTTATCAAGTACTTCATTAGAAGTTTTTGGCGATACAAATATTTATGGTACACTAAACGTAAATTCAATATTCAAAAGAACAATAACTGAAATAGACATTGATATCAGTGGTAATTTGGAATTATTTCACAATCTTGATGTCTCTGGAGTAATTACAGGAATAGGAGGTATTGATTTAATTGGTGTAGGTGAAAATGATAAGATTAATAATGTTACTATTGGTCACGATGTATCTGGTGTAGCAAAATTTACAGATTTAAGTACGAATAGGTTAGACTCTATAAATTTAAACTCAGTTAATATTGGTTTAGATGCATCAGGCTATGGTGGATTTAATAATATAGTTACATCGACAATAACTTCTTATGATAATTTAGTTATTGGAAGTGAATCACTAAATCCATATTTTTCAAGTAGAGGAAATAAATCTGTCTCATTAGTTACAAACTCAGGAGTAAATTCAACTGAGATTAAAATAAATCCAGGAGAAAATCAAGATGTTCAATTAATAACAAATGGAGATGGAAAAGTTAGTGTTGGCAACGGAACAAGAAAAGCGAATATTACTACCAATCAAACACAAAACTTAGTTCTAGATACGAATTCAGGAACTGAATCTGGAATGATAAAGCTAATTGCCGGAACCAATGGTAACATACAATTAGCACCTCATGGAACAGGAGCTATATTACTCGGTAGAGGTATAAATCATCCAACTATTACGACATCTGGAACAAAAAATCTAATATTAAACACAACTAATAATACGACAACACCATCAATCGTCTTAAATGCTGGCACTGTTGGTAATGTAGATCTAAAACACAATACTGCAGGATTAGTTTTAATAGGTAATTCATCTGTATCGGGAAAAATAAGTTCTAGTGGTCAACAAGATTTACTATTGAGTACATATTCAAATAATTCACAATCAAGTAAAATTAACATAAAAAATGATGTAAGTGGAAATATTCAGTTCTTAACAAGTGGTACAGGAGGAAAAGTAGAAGTAGGAAATGGATCCTACATGGGACAAATTACCTCCAATTCAACATATGACCTGAAATTAACAACAAATAATGATGTAAGTTCTGGATTTATTAAAATAAATAATGGCCAAAATGGAAATATAGAAATTACTCCAGATGGTACAGGTAGTGTAGTTTTGGGAGGATCAATAGATTTTCCTGGTCATGATGGTAGCAAAGGTCTAAAATTAAATGGAATATTAGTAACAGCTGATGCAAATGAAATTAATAGACTTGATGGAGCTGCACCAGGAACTGTAGTTAATACAAAAGCTGCAATTTATGATACTCAAGGAAGACTAAATATGAAAAAAATTGTTTTAGATAATGTTGAAGTTGCCTTGACAGCAACAGAATTAAATCTTTTGAGTGGAGCAGTTCAAGGTGTGATAGTAAACAGTAGAGCAGTAATTTATAGCCCTGCAGGTAAAATAAATGCAACACAGTATCAATTAAGTGGAGCTGATATTACTTCTAATGCATCAGAATTAAACTTACTTGATGGTTCATCTCCATCTGATATTGTTAATAATAAAGCAGTAATATATGGTCAAGATGGAGATATTAATTTATCAATTTTAAAACTAGACGGTACTCAACTGTATTTAGGAACTGAATTTTCATTTTTGAATGGTGCTACAGTAGGAACAATTAATAATAGTAAAGCAGTTATATACTCAAGTACAGGAGATATATTAGGAACTAAATTAATAACTGGATCAGGCGGAGCTCAAGGAGAAATTATATCTAATGGTTCTTATGACCTTGTATTAAAAACTGGTAATACTACAACAGGTACTATTAAATTAACTACTGGAGCAGATGGAGATATTGTATTATCACCTAATGGTACAGGTAAAGTCACAACTACAAATAATGTCACAACAACAGGAGGATTGACTGCAAGTGGTACAATATTATTAAATAACTTAACATATCCATCAGCAGATGGAACATCTAATCAAGTATTAAAAACAGATGGAGCAGGAAATTTATCATTTTTAAGTTTAACTTTAGATAATATTATTAATATAAAAACAGACACAAATTCGATATTCATTGGTGCAGAACCTGCATCATTAAATTCAACAAATAATAATACTAGTTTAGGAGTAGAATCATTACTTAATCTTACTACTGGTACAAATAATACAGCTATTGGATATCAATCTCTAAATACTAATGAAAACGGAGCTGATAATATATCAATTGGAATAGAATCATTAAAAAGTCTAGTTAGTGGATTTAATAACTTAAGTATAGGAAATAAAGCAGGTGATGTGATAGTAACAGGGTCTAACAATATAATAATTGGACATGATTCAGATCCATCTACTTTTTCTTCTACTAATGAAATATTAATTGGTCACAATATTACTGGTCATGGAAGTAATTTAGTAGTGATTGGTAACTCAAATAATACTGCTATTCATCCTCCAGCAGATAACACAATGGATTTAGGTTCTGCAACATACAATTTTAAAAACATATACTTAAAAGGATCAATACTTCTAAATGGAACAGAATATTTAAGTAATATCGCAAATACAACAATTACTAATTCACAAGTTGCGATTGGAGAAAATAAATCGTTAGATGTACAAAATGGATCATTATTAACATCAAGTGCTCAAAATAAAGGAATAGTTGAAGGAGCATCATCAGATTTAGATATTGGTAATTTTAGTTTAACTGCTAAATCATTTGTTTCAGATGTAGCAACTGGAACAGCTCCATTAACAGTAACATCAGAAACTCAAGTACAAAATTTATTCTCCACTTTTTCTCAAATGATTAAATCAACACCATCAACAAATATTTATTCAGTTGGAGTTGAAAATGTAATTCATTCTGGTAATATTCAAATCAGTAATGGTAGATTAGAACACTCATTTACAGTTCCAGCAGACTCAGTTGTTACTGATTTAATTGGTGTATTTACTACATCATTAACAGTAGATAGTGGTAATATAGAAGCAAGAATAGGATCTTCAACAGATGATTCAGTATATACAGCTGCTACAGAAATTGGTAATACGACTGGATTTAATTTTTCTGGTTCGATGGGATTTCCATTAGCTATGAATCAAGTTTATTTTTCTACACAATCAATAATAAAAGTTACAGTAAAATCAGATTCAGGTAATATTACTGTAGGAGCGGTAAAATTCTTTATTAAATTTTTGATGGATAATTAAAAATAAAATGTAATATATTCACTTAAAAGGGAATAAATTAGTTTTTATAATGATAAGCTATTTAAATGTAGAGGAATCCTTACCTAATTTCAAAAAAAAAGTTTGGATTATTGACAAGAATGTTTATAATTTAAACTTTGATCGAATAAATTCGATCAAAGTTAGTGATAATTTCTTTATTTTAGAATCTCTAGAAGAAAATAAGACAATAGATACTTATAATGAAATATTAAAATTTTTGTTTGAAAATAAAATAGATAGATCTTACTATTTGATTGGATTAGGTGGTGGTATTGTCGGTGATATAACTGGATTTATTGCATCAACTTACAAAAGGGGAATGAAGCTAATCCATATTCCTACAACATTGTTATCTATGGTTGATTCTAGTATTGGTGGTAAAACTGGTATAAATAATGACTATGGTAAAAATATGATTGGTACATTTTATAAGGCTAGTAATATAATTGTAGACAAAACATGGTTAAATACACTACCGATTGAACAAAAAATTAATGGTATGGCAGAAATAATTAAGATGGCACTGTTGAAAGGTGGAAAATTATATGAATTAGTTAATAATTCAAATCCAGAAACATGGGAAAATTTAGATGAAATGATAAGGATGTCTGGAGAAGCAAAAGTAGAAATTATAGAAAACGATCTAAATGAAACGAAGGGAGTTAGAGATATTTTAAATTTGGGACATACATTTGGTCATGCTCATGAGCTTTCAAATGAAATACTTCATGGATATGCAATTTCTGATGGAACAATAGATGAATTTTATTATACAAATTACTATTATGGATATCCATCAAATACTTTTATAAATAATGTTAAAAATTTGCTAATTAAATGGAAATTACATGATCCTAAAAAACAAATATCATATAATAAAATGTTTTACTATTATTTGGAAAATGATAAAAAAAATAATAAACTAATAACATTAAAAGATATTGGTAATCCAACAATAGTTGAATTTAATATTGAAAAAATTAAATTATTCAAAGCAAATTTTTATAGACTAAGAAATTTTTATAATTCAAAAAATGTATTTTACGAGAAAACTAATTTTGTAGTAGACTTACCATCATCAAAAAGTGAAACAAATAGATTACTTTTAATTGCAACTTTTATTTCATATTTTATCAACAAAAAAATTTTTTTAGAAAATATTCTAGATTCAAAAGATACTAAATTGATGATTAATTCTTTAGATAATCACATAGAAAAATCAAATGATAATTATGCGTTAACTATAAATCCAGTTCCATTTATTCCTAAAAAATACTATTATCTTGGAAATTCTGGTACATGTGTAAGATTTCTGTTACCAATATTAGCTTTTTCATGTAAAGAAGAAATATTATTAGATTGTTCAGAGGAAATGAAGAAAAGACCTATTGAACCATTAGTAAAAAGTTTAACCGATATCGGTTGTATAATTACATACAAGGAAAATAAAGATTATTTACCATTAATAATTAAACCTCCAAATAAGATATTGAATTCTGTAAAAATAGATGGAACATTGTCATCACAATATGTAACAGGATTATTAATTGGATATTGCTACTTATATTTACAAGATTATCAAATATATGAAATAATATTAGATGGTGAAAATACAAGTAGTGGATTTATTGAAATGACTATTGATATTTTAAATAAATTTGGATTTAGTATTAAAAAACCAAAAGAAGATAAAATAATATTAATAAATAAATGGAGTGAATTTTATGGACCTGGATATACTGTAGAAAGTGATTTATCATCTGCATCATACTTAATTGCATGGTCATACATCAATAAATTTGATCTAACTCTTAATAATGTTAAATTAAATAGTACACAACCTGATTTTAAAATTTTAGATAAAATGTCAAAATACTTTGGAGATGTAAATTATGAGGATAATAAAATGATATTTAGACCTTTTGAAAAAGTAAACATAAATACGGATAAGATAATTATAGATTTAGATTCAAGCGATACTTTTTTAACATGGGCAATTTTGTTTGTTGTAGAAAAAATACAAAGGAAAAAAAACTTTATTTCAAAAATAATAATAGAGAACATTGAAAACCAGGATTGGAAGGAGTGTAAACGGATTACAGGGCTTTTAGATAATCTAAAGAAATTAGATATATTATTAGAAAGAACAAAAACTGGTTTTAATATACCAGAGGTTATTGAATTGAATATGATGAATGCTTTACATTCTAAAGATTATATAATGGAAACATTTAATGATCACCGTATGGCGATGTCTTTTAGTATATTAGCAATGATTAATAGAAATGTTTTAATTGAAAATCCATTGTGTGTTGATAAAACATTTCCAACATATTGGGAATTAATACAAAAAATAGGTGTAGGTATTGAACCTGTAAGAAATATTATTGATACTAAAAAAATAATTTTAATTGGTATGCCTGGATGTGGTAAATCAACATTTGGTAAATTATTGCAAGAAAAATTAGGTTTTGAAAACGTAGATTTGGATAAATTAATTATAGATGAAATAGGATCGCCTATTCATGATATTATCGAAAGACATGGATGGAACAAATTTAGAGATATAGAATCAACTAAATTATATACATTATTAAATTATTCAAAAGAAAATTGTTGGAGATGTGTTTCAACTGGAGGAGGAATAGTAGATAATAAAATTTCAAGAAATTTGATAGAAAATGGAATAATAATTTGGATTAGACGAGATTTGGAATTAATAAAAACTTCTTTGATGGAAAAAAATAGAAAATTACCAAATACATTAGAAAATCTGATGAAATCTCGTAAAAAATATTATGAAAATTTATCAGATTATATTTACGACAATAATGGTGATGAAGAAAATTTTATAAAATGGTTCAAAGTAGTTTTTAATAATAATCCAATACCTATTAATTCAACATTCTTATGTAAAACAAATGATATTTATGAGGAAAATATATCAAATTTAGTAGAATTAAGAGGAGATTTAATGGAAAATTTTGGAATAGATAAAATTCAAAGTACGATGATAAACTTTAATAGACAAATTATATATACATTGAGATCTGAAAAAGAATTCGGAAATTTCAAATTAAACACTTTATATTCAAAAGAATTTTATGAAAAGCTTATTTTTGATGCAATAAAATTAGGTTGTAGAGTAATTGACGTAGAAATAAATCAATATTTGGAAAATGAAAATTTTTTGCAAAAAATATTTTCAAATAAAAATAATGTTCAAATTCTAAGTTCAGTTCATGAAAAAGAAGATTTTTCTGAAATTAAAAAAAATATCATTTTTAAGATCCCAAAGTATGATTTATTAAAATTTGTTATCCCAGAAAATTGTTTGAACAAAATTTTAAAATTAAAAAAATCGTCTTTTTCCGAACTTGACTTTGGAAAAACAACATTTTTTGAAAATAAAAATTTTTGTCAAAAAAATATTTTAATAAATGAAAATTTAGAAATTCAATATCCAGAATTTTCAAATGAAAAAATTTTAAAATTAGAAAAATCGTCTTTTTCCAAACTTGACTTTGGAAAAACAACATTTTTTGAAAA
>MDTB01213891.1_pt1 | contig 23134 bp, 20 predicted proteins | sample 811161 | NCBI WGS metagenome assembly MDTB01 (sample SAMN05326650, study PRJNA326480) | marine metagenome | isolation source: seawater | place: Mediterranean Sea | collected 2009
ACTCAGTTTAAAAAAGTACAAACTTTATTAGAATCAGGGGTAAAGAATGGTGCGCAACTCGTTACTGGAGGTCCAGGAAAACCTGCTGGTCTTGAAAAAGGTTATTATGTAAAACCAACCATTTTCGGTAATGTTTCAAATGATATGGAGATAGCTCGCGAAGAAATCTTCGGTCCCGTTCTATCTATTATCCCTTACAAAAGTGATGAGGAAGCAGTATCTATAGCTAATGATACAGAATATGGGCTTGCGGCTTATGTTGCAGGGCAAAACGACGAAAAGTTAATGTATTTTGCTAGAAACTTAAATGCTGGGCAGGTTCACCTAAACTATGTAAGTGGAGGTTCAGATGCACCTTTTGGGGGCTTCAAAAAATCTGGTAATGGTCGTGAAAAAGCAGAATGGGGACTTGAAGAGTTTTTAGAAGTTAAAGCTATAATGGGCGCAAATTTACAGCAATAATGAACTATTAATAAAGAGAATTGGTGGCTCAAGCCATAGCTATTTTCGAAATTTTTGTCCCGATAAATATTTTGCAATTTTAAATAATTGAACTCTGGGTATTAAAGTTACTTTATTTTATCCCGCTATATTGAAAGGGGAGTCGTACACAAATGTTACGGTAAGAACAGTTATATGTTTTTCAAGAATGTAATAGTCTTTTTTCTTTGTTATCTTTAACTTTTACCTAACGACCGTTAACTTGAAAAGAAAACAATTTCTGTTTGAAACACTTTTCAGACGGAAAAACTATAATTGGGGGTTAAATTTGAATGACTAACGAAATTTGGAAAATGAAGGCCACTCAAGCATATAATCTATTAAGGAAAAAGGAAATTTCAGCAACTGAAATATTAGACGTTTCTATCTCCAGGATAAACCAAGTCGATAACCAACTAAATGCTCTTCCGGAAAAATGCTTTGAACGCGCGAGAAAAATTGCTCTTCACATTGACAAAAGGCAACCTCCAAATCCACCAAATCTTCTGGGTTTGCCAATAGCCGTTAAAGATTATAATGACTTGGCCGGTGTAAAGACAACTTACGGATCTCCCCTTTTTATTGATAATGTTCCAAGAACTTCTGATCGAACCATAGCTCTCCTAGAAAAAAATGGTGCTAATCCAATTGCAAAATCGAACGTTCCAGAATGGGCAGGAGGGCATACATATAATACTGTAAATGGTCTGACTAGGAATCCTTGGGATATATCCAAAAGTGCGGGAGGAAGCTCCGGCGGTTCTGCCTCGGCTCTCGCAAGTGGCCAAGTTTTTCTTGCAACCGGGAATGACTTAGGTGGCAGTCTACGGACCCCTGCCAGTTTTAATGGCGTTGTCGGTTTAAGGCCTAGTCCGGGATTGGTGCCCAGGGGTAAACGATATTTGCCATTTGATACTTTATGGGTAGAAGGACCAATGGCAAGATGTATAGAGGATATAGCTTTGATGTTAGATGCTATGGTTGGTCAAAGCATCGGAGATCCCCTTTCTTTCGATAGTCGAAATAGATCGTTTCTTGAAGATCTAAAAAAAGAATACTCGCCTGTATCAATCTGCGTTAGTGAGGATCTCGGTATTGTATCAGTAGATAAGGAAATCAGAAGCGTTTTTAAAAATGCAGTTAAAGCAATTTCAAATTATAGTTGGGATATCAACAACGATATACCATGTTTCTCAGGTGTTTTAGAATCCTTTAAGACATTAAGGGCCGTATTAATGGCCTCAATGCTAGGCGATTTAGTGTCTAATAATCAAAATGATATCCTAAATGACATTGTGGAAAATGTTCAACTGGGTTTAAACAAAAAGGGATCAGAAATAATTGAAGCAGAAAAAACAAGACACCTACTATCTTTAAAAATGGAAAAGTTTTTTAAAAATCATGATTTTCTTATTTGTCCTACAGCCTCCGTACCACCATTTTCTGTAGAGAAGCCCTTTGTAACAGAAATTGACGGTCAAAAATGTGAGACATACATCGATTGGTTTGCAATAACATTTGCAATTACTATGACAGCATGTCCCACTTTAAGTATACCTTGCGGTATTACAAAATCCGGTTTGCCCGTAGGAATACAAGTTATAGCTCCACCAAGAAAGGAAGCAAGTTTGTTAAATTTTGGTATGAAACTTGAAGAAATATTTGGAATGGTAAAAAAATTGCCTGTTTCTTTAGACGCTGCTATTTCTTAACCTTTATTAAAGATCTCTTTTGGCAAATGCTATTCTATTAAAAAATACTCCGTATTGTTTGTTTCAAAATAACAGTGACAGCTCTATTTCAACATTAGAAATATTACCCTAAAAAAATTAAGTCTATTAGTTCAAGTAAATCTGAGTTTTGAGACTTTTCAAAAACCTCCTCAACCTCCATAACAACAAAAAATAATATTAATAAAATGACTATTAGAAAAAACTAAGATTGATCCTATTTTGCGAATGTAGACCTAAGAGCCAGAAAAATACCTAATCGTTAGCTTCAAATTCATTTTTCTGGCAACTTACGATTAGTTAGGGATACTGATACCAATATTTATGGACAAATTAGAATAACATAATACAGTCGTAATTTTGTAATTAAGACTGGCCTCACTAAGTGCTATAAAAACACTTTTTAGACCTAGCCACTTGGTCAGCTTTAACAGGGATTGACAATGGTATTTTTGCTCTCTTCTACACCAAAACCTTAACATTCTATGGCGTCTTTTCTAAGCGGTTGAAAGCATCCTGTAAAACTGATTGATAGTTTTTCCAATTAAGTGAGCTTCCCTTATACATTTTTTCTCGAACTTGCGTCTTTGACAACGTATTTACGGCTCTGGTATTTGTATGAAAATTTAGACAAGATTCCTCCCAATTAAGACCTATAAATGAGATAAGGTTTCGCGTTTCTTTTTCTTGATTTTCTGTGAGACTTTCGTAGTTAAGCTCATAAATCTTTCCCGGAAACTTAAATCTCCAAAACTCCATCAGGTCCAAGTATAACTGATAGTAGCTAACTATATCTTCAAGATCATAAGCATAACGATTCCCTGTTGATGAAAAGTAACTCTTAAATATTGAAAAGCACGTCGCCATTGAGTCCCGAGTAACATGAATAATTTTAGCTTCTGGAATAGCCTGTAAAATAAAACCGCACCACCTAAAGTTTAATGGCATTTTATCAGTTATAAAGTCTCCCTCAAACCTTAAATTTTTCAAGCTTTGAAAATAAAAGCTTCTTAATTTGAACAGTAAATCCTGCGACATTTGCAAATCAACTAAACCATTATTCTCCACCCCTTTTCCCAAAAAATTCAATTCCCCTGCACCATAGACTTTAGAGTGACTCGATATTATCTGCTCAATCAAAGTTGTTCCAGAACGTGGCATCCCAACTATAAAAAGTGGTTTTGCTTTTATCAAATCTGTCATTTCATCAGTTTTAAATTCTTTCTCATAAGTACCCTTGAATCTTTCCTTAATTTTCTTAAATAGGTATTTATCCTCTTCAATATCATATTTTAATTCGTTTTTTCGTGACTGATTACCCTCCGTTAAAAAAAAGAATGCTTCATCATATATTTTCAAATCGTCATATATTTTTCCCAAGGCAAAATTTATATCTGCAAGATCTCTATTTTTTAAATCTGGAATTGATCTAAGATCTAATAATGTTTGTATTTGCTTCTCTGAGCCAAGGTGTTTCCTTGCAACAGCCAAATGCCGATGCACCTCATAATAATCATGTTTCAGCTCCAAAACCTTTTCAAATACCTTTATGGCTTCTTCTGTCTGACCAATACTTTTAAGAGCATTACCCAAATAATTATAAGCTCCAAAATAATTCGGGGTTAGTTTTATAACTTCTTTAAAGCAATTTATGGATTCAATGACGTCGCTTTTTTCCCTAAAGCTCATTCCCATAAAATAATAGGCATCAGCGTAGTTCGGTTCTATCATTAGTACATTTTTAAAGCATTCGATAGAGTCAGCTAAAGACCCTGATGCTCTCAGTGCATTTCCCTTGTTAATGTAGGCCTCAAGGTAGCCCTGTTTAATATCAATTGCTTTTTGAAATTGATCTATGGCTGAGCTATAGTCACCTTTATCTTGCAAGCAAGCACCCATATTGTTATGCGCTTCCGCAAAATTAGGATCAAGTAAAATAGCCATTTTAAAACTTTCAATTGATTGATCAAAATCTCCCTTTACTTTGAAGGTATTTCCCATGTTATTATAAGCTCCAGCATAATCTGATTTAATCTTCAAAGCTTGCCAATAACAGTTAATTGCCGCTTCAAATTGATTTAATTTGTGGTTTATGACACCCTGGATATTGAGAAGTTTTGCGGACATTGGAAACTTCTCAATCATACCATCCACTAAGTTTAAAGCATCAGACAGCCTATTTTCACCAAGTAATTCCATAAGTGAAAGTAAGTCATCATCAGTAGGTTCCTTATTTGAGTCCATAAATTCTTCTCTACGTTTAATTTTTTTAACTGATATTGATAATAGGAAAAGTTGTAAATTTTTACAATATCTTGAAACATAATTGACCCATTAGATAATTGATTTAGCTGCTAAAAAACCTTATACTCCTACTTATTTCGAATTTTATAAACTTTGGAGTGACCCTTGTCTAAAAATATAAAGCTTGAAACCACCATAACCGAGTTAGCCCGTCTCTATCAGAAAAAAAATTTCGTGGAGCTTATAAAGACCGCTGAAACAATTTTAAGAAAGGATAATTCAAGTGCAATTATTTGGAACTTTCTAGCACTTGGTTATCGTTATATCGGTCAAACTCAAAAAGCAGTTAATCTTTATGAGAAGCTCCTAGAGAAAAACTCCAATAATTTCATACTAAACGTCAATGCCGGAAACTTATTTCTCGCTTTGGGACGAATTCAAGAATCAATAGTATGTTTCAAGCAAGCATTGTCCGCAGAGCCAAACAAAATAGAGGTACTATGGGGTTTAGGAATTTCATATATTGAGCTGGGTGACTTTGACAGTGCTCAAATCCATTTCGAAAAAATTCTTAAAATCGACAATAGCCATTCTGCAGCAAGGTTTCGCTTAGGCAGAGTATTGAAAAAAAAGCGTTGTTTTAAAGAAGCTGCAGAGCATTTTGATAAAACTGATTTCGAACTTAGCAAAGCGCACCAATTGGAGTGCTATTATTTACAAGGCGACAAAAAAATATTTTATGAAAAATATGAAGAATTAATAATAAAACCTCCACTTAATCCATTAACTGCCGCTATAGTATGCCACGCATCTATTAGATATAACAAAAAACTTGAAAATCCATTTTGTAATAAACCGATGGATTACATCCGTAAAGTCAGATTGTCAGAAAAAGAGGGTCTTAGTGACGACCTTATTGATAGTCTGATTGAAATTAGAAACTCTACAGATATCAAAAAGCAGCCTCTTCTTGAAAAAGGGGAGCAATCTTCTGGAAACTTATTTTTGATTGATAGACCTGAGGTTAAAAATTTAAAACAAATTCTGGAAAAACAGATAGAGGAGTACCGAACGCATTTTTTTCATAGTAGCGAGGGTTTTCTAAAAAAATGGCCTCAGAACTCTTCTCTTTTTGGATGGTTAGTATTCATCAATAAAGGTGGTCAACTGAAAGCTCATATACATAATCAGGGCTGGTTGAGTGGAAGCATTTATTTTAAAATACCAAAGAAAAAGTCTCCTGGTGAGGGCAATATTTCATTTGATTTAAGTGGTTCAGACTATCCTGACGAAGGAAAAACCTTCCCTAAAACGGAACATAATATAAAAAAAGGAGATTTGGTGCTTTTTCCTTCTTCGCTTTACCACAATACTTTACCATTTAGTAGTGACGAGGAGAGAGTATCTCTAGCATTCGATGTAATGCCTAAATGAAAATAGTCTCAATGGATGTTGCTTCCTTGTATTAATACCTCTTGATTTTAGCAAAATCTCAGATGAATAAAACATTGGTTGATTAAACCGATAAACTTTTAAAATTAACACAGTGCTTTATCTCTTTATGATTTGTAGTCAATAAACAAACTTATATTTCGATTTTCTCTCCATGAACGTGTTTAGGAATAAATCTAACTGCATTTGAGCCTTTTAAATTTTTGTTTGTAGGGACCCAAGTACAAACCTTTTCTGTAGTGGTCCAGATTGTTTCGCAATCTCCTGGCACAAAATATTCAACAAACATAAACCTCTCTTTATCTTTATTTTGGAACGAATGAATCTCTCTCTCATAATTATAGATCAAATCACCTGCCGAAACCTCTATTTCCTCATCGTTCAATATCGCAAGCCCTCTACCAGACAATATATATTGAAAATGCTCTGCCCCAACATGATAATGTGGTGGAGCCTTTGTATTTGGTGGGTAAATTATTATTTCTCCTTTAATCGCATCTGTGCCCCACAAATTTTTTGTAGCTATATATATTCGTTTCCTGAAATCATGCTCTGAATGCATTACCGGTTCGTCAAACCAATTAATAATTCTCACTGAATTTTCTATATCACTTTTAAAGTTTTCGTAATTTTCAAATTCATATACTACTGTGCTGAGTAAAATTGTTTCCTCTACTGCTTCAAACTTTGTTTTTTTGTTAGCCGGCACGAATACTATGTGGTTGTCAGAAATAGTCATATTCTCACAATAACCTCTTCCTGATAAAATTTGAAAACTTCTTATTTGAGTTCTTGAGTTTTCTATTTCTATATTACTTCCCTTGGGCAAAAATGTTTTTTTTACAGCAAGTCTTGAGCCTCCTGTGCTATTCTGATCAAGGACAACTTTCTCATTAAGTTGATCAATTGGCTTATTTGATTTTCTATCGGATTTTACTACTAAAGCCATTTTTATATCCCTTTGAAGTACTTTATATTTATGAGAGCTTTCAAAACTAGGACCAATATTTCTTATCGCATAACGTTTAGTCCCAAAAAAATAATGTTACCCTATCCTATCTATATTCCAGAATCCTATATTAAATCGCTAATAGTTCAACAAAATATATCTAGCCACCTTATCTACCCAATTCTACTCGAAGAACGTTCGCCAAGGCTAAAATACAACCTAACTACAATAAATATATGAATTTTAATTTAGCAATAACTAGTAGATGTTTGTGTCGAATTTGGTTTTTTGGGTATTACGAATAAATATCATCTCTTTGCATGACAACTATTTTAATCAGCGCGAAATTTATCTTTGATATCAGTTAAGTAAAGTAAAGACAGTACTACACCTTGGCCTACGAAAAAAATAGGTGATACTATGTAAAAGATAATAAGATAGAATAAGTCTTTTGAAAATTGAAAAGGGTTATTTAGCTCCATAAGAAAACCCAAAATAAAAAAAGCGATTACATTTGGAAAAAATAAGAGCATTCCTAAATATTTAAAACTGTATAAGAGGTAGGCTGTAAAAATATATAAAATGGAAAATAAAAAGAACAATAATCCTCCAATATCCGTTACATTGTTACTAGTCAAATTAGAGGACTGAACGGAACCCCCCCACAAAATGATGAGGATAAACATCACTGTTTTAAAAACAACTGTCTTTTTAAATATAGTTTCAACTTCCATGATCCTACTCGCGTCAGCTAAAAATCTTTCAATATGCGCTTTCCACTTGCTACAAGGACCCAGCACACGCCCTTGGTAAAAGCGACTGCAATTTTAAAAAACATCAGAGCTATTAGATGTTAGCAACTCTCTTACATGAGCTACAAGTGACAAGATGTCTCACACATTTGAATACAAATATATTTATAATGATCGATATGTCACAGCCAACTCACAAGAAGATTTTTTGGGTCTTTCACCAAAAGTATGATATTCCCTTGAAAAGTAATCATCGATTTACATCGACAAAATTTTCTGACCTTCATGCTGAACTGACTGGAACTGTATTCGAAGAAGCTGCAACTATTCTTTCTCCTAATAAAGCTAGTGAACGTCAATTGAGAGTAGCGCATAGTAAAGATTATATCTCTAAAGTAAAACTTGGAAAATTAAATTATTCGGAGAATAGAAAGCTTGGTCTGACATGGAGTCCTGAACTGGCAAATCGATCATTTTTGGCCGTCAACGGCACTTTGCTAACAGCACAAAAAGCCCTGCAAACTGGAATAGCTTGTCACCTAGCTGGTGGAACACATCATGCACATTATGACCATGGCTCCGGATTTTGCGTTTTCAATGATTTGGCTTACGCATCTTTATCCCTAATACGATCGCGTACAGTTAAGAAAATTCTAATTCTTGATTGCGATGTGCATCAAGGTGATGGTACCGCTAGAATTCTACAAAATAATCCAGATATTTTTACATGTTCAATTCACGCAGAGAAGAATTTTCCATATTTTAAGGCAAAAAGTGACCTTGATATTGCTCTAAAAGATAATTGCTCTTCCGCTGAATACCATTCCGCTCTTACTTTCGCCCTTAACAATACTGTTGACTCATTCGCCCCTGAACTTGTAATTTATGTTGCTGGAGTTGACGTACACAAAAATGATAATTTAGGTCGCTTAGCTCTCGATGACGCTGGATTATTAAGTAGAGATTTAACTGTTCTAAAATATTTAAAAACCCGCTCCATACCAGTTGCAACTGTCATTGGTGGAGGGTATTCTAGAGATAAAAATGAATTAGCCTACCGACACTCTTTCATATTTAAAGCGGCTCACCAGGTTTGGGTAGAAGGCAAATAAATACTCTCCTAGTTGATGTTACTCTTAGTTTTGAAAACTCTTTTGTTCGGCTTATTTATAATGATTTATGCATTTTAACACCATCGTTTCCAAAATGAATATGATATGAGAAAAAAAGCTATAGAAATTGTTTGGTTTAAACGGGACCTACGAGTCTTTGATCACGAGCCACTTTTTGAAGCTTCCTTAACAGAATACCCAGTACTTCCTTTGTATATAATTGAACCCGGTCTTTGGAGACAACCTTATATGTCAAGGAGGCACTGGTGCTTTTTAAATGATTGCTTAATAGACTTGAGAAAGGAATGTCGTGCGCGAGGTCAGCCTCTCGTAATTCGGATTGGAGACACAGTAAATATATTTCAAGAACTTAAACTTAATTTTGAAATTAACAATATTTGGGCACACCAGGAAACTAGTGACAAGTGGTCTTTTCATCGTGACACAGAGGTAAGAAAATGGTGTAAGGAGAAAAATATACGGTTAATAGAATATCCATCGAATGGGGTAGTAAGAGGTCTACAAAACAGAAATAATTGGAAAAAAATAAGAGAATCCCGTTTTAAAAAAACCCTGATTCCTGCACCCCAAAAGTTAAAGAATCTTGGTAGAATAGTTGTTGGGGAAATACCCAAGAAAGGTGATAAAATGTTTGGATGCTCTCTAAATCAGAGCGCCCAGATTGGAGGCCGGGGGGAAGCTCTAAAAACCATGGAAAGTTTTGCGTTATCTAAAGGGACAAATTATATTAAAAATATCTGCTCGCCTCTTAAATCGGAAAAAAGTTGCTCTAGGTTATCTCCACACTTAACTTGGGGTACTATTTCTGTTAGAGAAACTATTCAATTTTTCTTCAAGCATAAGAACAATTTATCCTGTAAGCCAACCTTTAGAAAACTTGATCTAAAAGCCTTTTACTCGCGCTTAGCTTGGAGATGTCATTTTATTCAGAAATTAGAAGATATGCCAGATCTTGAAAATACGTGTATGCACCCACATTATGACGGGATTAGATCGACTAATGACCCCAAAAAACTCAATGCTTGGAAAATGGGGAAAACTGGGTATCCATATGTGGATGCGTGTATGCGTAGTTTGATTGAAACTGGTTGGATCAATTTCAGGGCTAGAGCCACATTAGTAAGCTTTGCAAGCTATCATTTATGGCTGGACTGGAAAAAAACTGGGGATTTTCTTGCTCAACTTTTTACAGATTTTGAGCCCGGGATACATTTTCCCCAAATGCAAATGCAGTCAGGTGTAACTGGAATTAATACCACAAGAATTTATAATCCGATAAAGCAATCAATAGATAATGACGTTAACGGAATTTTTATACGAAAATGGCTTCCAGAACTGAAGAATGTACCCGTGACATATATCCATGAACCATGGCTTCAAGACCAAGTTTCCCAGAAAAAAAATGGGTGCATAATCGGTATCCATTATCCCGCACCGATAATAAATCATATCACAGAATACAAAAATGCAAAAAATAGACTTTCCCTAATCAAAAAAGATAGTGATTATCGTTCCATCTCAAAAACGATTTACGACAGTTTGGGAAGTAGAAAAAAACTAAAACCTAAGAATCATGTAAAAGAAAAAATAGCCAAAAAGAATCAACTGTTCTTTGATTTTTCAGGATAGATTTCTATCGAGTTTAATTTAATAATGATTTTAAAACTTACTTGTGACAAAAAATCAGGCTGCTGTAAAAGGGTCTAAGGATCACTCATTTGAAAAGACTTGATATTTTAGGAAAAAAATATGGCGTGTTCATTTTATATACCCTAAACCTACTACCATAGATTGAAGTGAAACGCTTTTCCTTCAAAATTGGAGCAAAGTAACAATATAAGGTGTAGCTGGTGGCTATTATTAACTTGTCCAACGTAAAATATGGGCTTACCCATAAAATAATACAAAAAGAAAGATAAATTGGATGCCTTACTATACTAAAAAGTCCTTTAATAGGCATATCTGGAAACTTAATGTTCTTGTTAGTATACAGCGATATCCAACCTAGAGAGCCCGTTTGGAGTTGTAAGCCCGCTTGCGTTGAACTTATGGCAAGTAACAGCCATCCAAAAATATAACAAATGGTAAGAACGATATATACGGATTGTTCCGCTACCCAAAATTGTACACCAGTGGGCTGCCAGTATAAAAATAAAATTATCAATTGGAATGATGCTATCGTAGCATATGTTGTAGTATCTAATTTATTATTGAGTTTTGGACTAAAAAAAATACGTAATACTTTTTTTCCACTTTTTGTCAGTAGAAATGAATGAAAAAATGGAAACTGGACTAATAATATTGCATTGATCAGACTTGATGTCTGTATTAACGGTGGATGAAGTCTCCATGAAAAACCTGTGTAGAGACAAACAACCATTAAAATCGCCGCAAACGCAAAAAATCCATGACATATTAAGCCATAGAGCAAGGCTAGAATTTTAATTCTTGTATCTGGAAAAAACTTTATCATCTACTATATTTAGGGGAATTAATTTAATTTCAAGTCCAAAGACCCAATTTACCATGAGAAAGCTAATAATACCTGAGCAAGATATCCATGAGATAATAGAGCTCGCACTCGACGATAAAGTTCCATTTCAAACTATATACGATCTCTTCAACCTCGACCAAGCTAGCTTAAAACTTATTATGAAGGCGAGTTTAAAAAAGAAAAGTTATATTAATTGGCGTCAAAGAATAAAAAATAAATCCAGAAAAAATCGATTTTATAAACTCATTACCTGAATAATAAATTAATGGAATTTGGTGCCGATGATAGGACTTGAACCTACGACCCCATCATTACGAATGACGTGCTCTACCAGCTGAGCTACATCGGCAAAATTCTTGTCTAAAACGAGAGAGCTCTCTTTTAATTATTATATCATAACGGTGTTTCACTTATCTCCAGGTTTTCATCCTTTGGGAAATCTATTCCCCCAAAGGACATATTTTTATCCTCATCCACAAAGACATCCTCCAGTTTTAGACTTGGATCCAATGGCGGGTATGGTATTTCAACTAACTCCACAGTGCCGTTGTAAAAATTAAATTTAAGTCCTATCTCTCTCTTTTTAATACCTTTATATAATTCTATACTATAGCCCGTCCTCTCTATAGCTCTTTTCATCGACTTACATAACAGTTTGTGTAGCGATTTTCGTTCCAAGACAGCCTTGGGTTCAAACTCTTTTCGCGCTTCATGATAAGATAACTCTAAGCACTGAATTGAACTAATTTTTTTTTCGTCTGGTAATATATGAAAAGATACATTCGGACTCATCTCTGTTATTCTTGGAATAGCCAGAAATGCATAAAATGGCCAATTTATTCTAATTGACTCCGTCATCCTCTTGTTAAAGTCTACTATATCGGCTTTTGACAACAAAGCAGAAGGTACGGAAACCAATGACACAATAGTCAAACACAAAAACATAACTTTCATCTTAATTTTTCTCTCTTTAATCCACGACACAGTTATATTAAATAATAGCATATAAATAAAAAAGGAAAAATGTATATATCATGTCCAACGTTCTTAATATTACTCTTCCATTTTTCCTACTTATTTTCATCGGTTCAATGCTTAATTATTGTAATTTTTTGAATCCTCATTTTACAAAATTACTATCAAAATTGGCGTTTTATTTACTTATGCCACCTATGGTTTTCTTAAATTTGGCAGATTCGGATGTAGCACTTTTTTTTAATTTTAAGTTCGTATTACTTTATGAAACTTGTACTATTTTATTATTTTTATTTGCTATTCCTATCGGCCGAATGCTCGGTTTGCCTTTAAATAGTATCGGAATGTTTGGTCTGATTTCTTCTTATCCGAACTATGGTTATATCGGCATCCCAATGACCCTAGTAGCTTTAGGACCTATATCTTCCGAACCAATGGCACTAATCCTCTTTTCAAATACTCTTATGCTTCTAATACTTACTTCTACGTTTATGGCAATCCACGAAGGGCGCGGTTCACTTAAAAAGATAAGTTCGATTATTGCTAAAGGTTTACTATTAAATCCACTTATTATAGCCGTTATCGCGGGTATATTTTTTGCCAGCTTAAAAGTCACTATACCTGTTTCTGTTGATACCACTTTAGAGATGTTGTCTAAGGCGGCACCTCCTGTTGCTTTGATAGCACTGGGTGCATCGTTAAAGTTTGAACAATCAAAATCTGTTTATTACCACGTCTTGTCAATTACCTTTATGAAATTGATAATACATCCTGCCTTAATTTTTCTCGTTTTTTCTTTTTGGCCAATTCAAGATAAGGTATGGTTGCAAACAGCTATAATATGCGCTTCTCTTCCAGTTGCCGCAAATGTGTTTATTCTAGCGAATACTTATAACAATTCTATTTATGAAAGCACAAATTCTATTTTCTTTTCAACACTTATTTCTGTTATTACTGTCCCTGCAATTTTATTTGTTCTTTTAGACAGCTACTGATTTAACCTAATTAAAAGGAATAACCTATGGAAAAGCCGTCTTTAACTGAATCTTTATTCAACCTAAAAGGGCGAACCGCTCTCGTAACCGGAGGAGCAACGGGCATTGGCCGTATTATATCCGAAACTCTTGCATATTTTGGCGCAAACATAATTTTAGTGTCCAGAAAAGAGCATAATATAATTAAAGCAAGAAATGAAATATTAGAAGCAAAACCTGCCGGTTTTGTTGATGTTATTGCAGGCGACTTGAGTCAGGAAGCTAGTATAGAGGAATTATCAAGTCGCATAAAAAGCAGAACTGATTCTCTAGACATCTTGGTAAATAATTCAGGAGTTAGTTGGGGAGAAGATTTTGAAACTTTTCCATATAGCGCCTGGCATAAAGTACTGTCTGTTAATGTAACAGGGCTATTTTATCTTACGCAAAAACTACTACCCTTGCTAGTAAAAGGGTCGTCAAATAATTATCCAGCAAAAATATTGAATCTAGGATCTGTGATGGGTAGTTCTCCTTATGGCGATGGAGCCTATTCCTACTCCGCATCAAAAGCAGCTGTTCATCACCTTACCAAAATTTTGGCTAAAGAGTTAGCATCTAAGCATATTACTGTTAATGCTTTAGCGCCTGGACCTTTTCCCTCAAAAATGACTGCATTTGCTATTAGCTCTAAAGCAAAGCTTGATGCAGTTTCAGAAAGTATCCCGCTGAAACGAATAGGCCGCTTTGAGGACATCGCCGCAGCTACTATCTATCTGTGTGGTGCAGGAGGTAATTATATTACTGGAGCAATCATTCCTATCGATGGGGGTCTTCATATTACTACAGGATCAGAATTATTCCAAGAATCTCGCCAGTTATAACTAGTTTATTTCTCTGGCGTTTTTAACAGTCATATTTTCGGCAACATCATTTTTTCTTTCTTTAGATCTAGTTTTATCACTTTTTGGTAAACTTTGATTATCCTTTTGTTCTTCTCTTTTTTCTTCATTGGCCTTGTCTGACTCCATAATCAAAGGCAGAAGTCTGGTTCTATCGATGTCCTCTCTATACAAGGGTGGTCTCTGCCACCTTATAGTATCAAACCCGTCACACTCTGAACATATCGGGTCCCAATCAACCTGGGTGCCACACGTTTTGCAAATCCAATTGGGTGCCTTGGGAGCGTAAACAGCCTTCGTTAACCAGCTTCTTACGACTTCATCTGGTGCTCCACAACCCCTTTCTATCAATGCCATATGAGTCAAAACGCGATTATCGGGATCGCGCTCGACCACTTTTGAAATTACCTGTTTTGCAGAAAGAAAATCTTTCGCTGCCATGTGAAGTTCTGCGTTTAAAATGGCAACCTGGGAGTTTCCTGTATTAAATTTTGTAAACACTTCAAATCTTTTCAGCCTCTCAGCAGCCCCCTCATCAGGAACCAAAGAAGCATAAGCAGTAGCTATATCAGGGTGAGGAAATAACAACCATGCTTTTTTTAGAAGCTTCTCTACCCGTTTTCTGTTGCCAGATAAAACCTCTAGTTCTGTCAAAAAACTGAGCGCTACTACAAAGTCGGGGTACTGTCGGACAGCTACCAAGGTCTCATTCAAGGCCTCTTTTGTATGGCCCAGCGCTCTTTTTTCTCGAGCTTCCGCAAAAATTAAGATTGCTTCCTGTCTCAAAAATAAATCCCTCGGTATTTTTTCTAATTTTCTTTTAAATTGAAGAGTTTTTTGAGCTCCTACCCAATCACTTTCCTGTATTTGTAGGTTAAAAAACGTCATCAATGTATTTGAGTTCTTCGGATTTAGCTCAAATGCTTTTTTCGCTAAAATCAAAGCCTCTGAGATATCCCCAGCTTTTATTTTTTCAGAAACAATACCTGAAAGTGCTACCAACCTGGTATCTTTTTCTATTAATAGATTTTTATAATTCTCTAATGCCAACTTACTATCACCAGTTTGATGCGCTATTTGTGTATTTACTAATAACGATAGCTTATTGTTGTTTAATAATTTTTTTGCTCGCCTGCTGTGAAACAATGCTCCATTGTTATTCCCCTCGTAAAGTAATACCAGCGCTTTTGATAATTCTTCGTAACCTTTGGACTTACGTGCACGAGAAAAGTAACGTGCTATAGCTGTGTCATCACCCAACAGAAATCTAATTAATGATAATGCAACTCTAAATACATAAAAGGACATCCAAAATATTATGAAACAAGATATGACAGTCAATAGCCCTATCAAGATAGAAATATTTATTTCTTTATTGTCTAAAGTTATTTTCACATTGCCTGGTGAATTCAATATCAAGATAACCCCATAAGCAGCTAGCCCTGAAAAAAATAACAAGATAACTCCTTTTAGTAGAGAATTAATCATAAACACTTCCCACTAAGCTAGCTTTCTATTAACGAAATCATTTTGTGTGTCCAACTTGAAAAAACTTTCTGCGAATCAACGTCCAAGTCTTCCAATTCTCTTAGGCAAGATTTAACGTTACCTTCCATTAACTGATACTCTGCCCGAGACAAAATAGCATCCGTTGTCATGCCAATTTGGGGTGTTACCGACCGCACCACAAATACTGACCTTATTGTTGCTATTATGTAAGAAAATAGATTCTTATCGGAGTTTCGTATTAACTCCTGCTTTAAAGCCTCATAAGCATATTTTGAAAAAGATTTTTGGAGAGAGTTCAACATTACTAAGTCTAACTTGGGCGACAATGGCTCTTTAAATTCCGCAAAGTCGATGGATTGATAATTTTGTTTAAGAACATTCAAATCTGCTTCTAATTGAGTTAATGCTAAGTTAATTCTTTTAAATTGATCTGTCGTGCTGTTTTCTATGGCTGAAAGCTTGCTTCTATTTTCGACAACTCCTATCAGCCTTTCACCTGATTGACCGCTATAATCTTCTCTTACCGCTTTTAAATCAGTCAAGGTTTCTGAGATCAAATTTTCTAACTTTGAAACACTGTTTTCCAAAAGAACTATTCTTTTCTTGTCAACAGCTTCATTCCCAAGGTTGCTAACCCTGTTTGAGATTATTTTTTCTAATTCTCGTTTTGAACTATCAACATAGCTAATGTTCTCTTTTTTTAATCTATTCTCTACTTGATCTAACTTTAATTGAACCTCTTCCAACGAAATTTTTGGTGTTAAAGAGTTGATTTGACTTCTAATTTCAGACCGGAATTCTAAATTTTCTATTTCACTATATTTATAAAACCCAAAACAAAGGCAAATTAAAACTGTGCTCTGAACAAGAAATATTAAATTTTTTGGTACGTTAAAAAGCCAGCCTCGAAAAATTTCAGCTTTTGACCCTATGGTAGGATTTGATTTTTTATCCTTTTCCTCAGACCCATCTAAATCCTTCGATACAATTATTTCTGCATCCTCCATTTGCTTCTGCTTTATTTTTTCAGCCATTTTTTTCTTTCTAATGAGTCTAATAAGATTAGGCGATAAACTCCGGCGCGGCTATTATAAGTTTACACATCGCTTTAAGATTAGGTACTTTAGGTACTCTTGTTTCCACATTTGTCCTAGTAGTACAGAGTCTAAATTCTCTAGCAACCTCCTTACTCATACAAAATGCCACAAATTCTTTGGGTACGGTAATCACTTGGTCAAAAAAAAGATTAACCGTTTGCTTAGAAAAAAAGGTGGCGCCTAAAATCTGCTTTTCCGCAATTCCTTCAATGACTTTTCTTTCCAACGTTTGTTTTTCTTTTTTATAACACACTATCTCATCAACAAAGTAATTTTGTTTTCGAAGATCCCCTGCTAAATCTGAAAATATTTCCTGTCCTCTCAAATATAATAGTCTCTGATTATTTGTGTGAATTATGTTGCGAATCAATTTTTGCAAATCAAAGGAATTTCCATCGGCGCTTACTGCCAAAAAACCTGCTTTTTTAGCTACTTCTGCCGTAGCAGAACCAATACAATACATAGGACCTGAAAACCCAATATTAGATTTTTCTAAACTTTTTACAGCGTTGGAAGATGTAACAATTATAGCATCAGTTTTAAACAGGGATTTTTTTATGGGTAAAATCTTGATTTCAAATAATGGACCGCAAACTATATTTAAAGATTTATTTAACCTATGTACTTCTTTAGAAAAAGACATGCTGTCTTTAAGCGGACGCGTAACCAATAATGATCTATTTAAAGAACCCGTCACCACCTTTTTCCTTCAAAGTAATTCCAGCTTTTTTTCCTAACTTAAACGCTTCTTCTGTTTTGCCGTGCCAAACCCCACTATGGACTTTAGATCCATCTGGTTTCAGTATTTCTCCATTAAAGATTATTTGCGAGTCCTTTATTTCCGCATATCCACCAATAGGAGTCCTACACGAGCCATCCAGAACAGCTAAAAAAGATCTCTCCACCAGCAATTGGGTTTCTGTATTTTTATGATTAATTGGCTCTAGAATTTTGCTTATACTTTCATCATCCAATCTCTGTTCAATTCCTATTGCTCCTTGAGCAACCGCTGGTAACATTTGATCTATAGGAACAGGATTTATCAAATGTGGTATACCTAACCTGACTAAGCCAGCACATGCCAAAAACGTGGCGTCAGCCAAACCCTGTCTAAGTTTTTTCAATCGGGTTTGCACATTTCCTCTAAACTCGATAATATTCAAATCCGGCCTTCGTGAAAGTAGCTGTGCCTTTCTTCGGAGTGAAGACGTGCCAACCGTAGCACCATTAGGTAAAGTCTCGATAGAGCTATATTTTTCGGAAACGAAAGAATCTCTTACGTCTTCTCTGGGTAAAACTGTTGATATGATCAAACCAGGAGGCAAAACTGTTGGCATATCTTTCATAGAATGAACAGCTATATCAATATTTCCTGTTATCAATAATTGTTCAATTTCTTGGGTAAAAAGACCTTTTCCTCCTATCTCTGATAAAGGGCGATCTTGTACCATGTCTCCAGTAGTATGAATTATTCGTATCTCAAAATAAGCTTGAGGCATGTTATGGGCACTCATTAGCCGTCTTCGAGTTTCCTCGGCCTGAGCTACTGCCAAAGGCGATCCCCGCGTTCCTATAACTAAAGGGTTTTTTTTGTAGTCTCTGGCTTTATATTGCACACTCATAGGAACGGTGTTAACTCCGTTATATAAATCATGCAATATATTAAGCAAAAAAATGACAAATTCTTTAACGGTTTTAGGTATAGAAAGTAGTTGCGACGATACTGCCGCGTCAATTTTATCGATTACATTCAAGAAAAAGATATTAGTAACATCATCAATATTATCTTCTATCGTATTTAATCAGAGTACTATTCACAGTTCCTATGGAGGAGTTGTACCTGAGCTGGCGGCAAGAGCTCATACTGAGAAACTTGACTATTCAGTAGAGGTTGCGTTAGCCAGAGCCAAAGTTAAGATTGATGATTTAGATCTTATTTGTGTCACATCTGGACCAGGCTTAATTGGAGCCGTTATATCAGGCGTTACATTCGCCAAAGCGCTAGCCTCAGCATTAAGAAAACCTATAGTTGGCGTTAATCATCTTGCGGGTCATGCATTAACACCGCAACTAATAAAAAACACACCATTTCCATATTTAGTATTGCTTGCGTCTGGAGGTCATTGTCAATTTTTAATTGTAGAAAATGTCAGTAATTATAAGAGAATTGGCGGAACAATAGACGATGCACCTGGTGAAGCCTTCGATAAAACCGCAAAATTGCTTGGTTTGGGTTACCCCGGTGGACCGCAGATAGAAAAAAGAGCCTCTTTTGGGAATCCCGACGCCTTTGAACTCCCAAAGCCTTTACTATATAGAGATAATTGTAACATGTCTTTTTCGGGTTTAAAAACCGCTGTTCGTCGAGAGATCGAGAAAGGCTTGACATCAAATAAAGTGTTGCCAGACCCCATTATTAATGATCTCTGCGCAAGCTTTCAAAAAACGGTAGGCGAAATATTTGTTGCAAAGGGTAGAATAGCGATGTCAATTTTCAAGCAGAGATATCCTCAAGCACCTGCTAATATTGCCTTAGTGGGTGGTGTAGCCGCCAACAAAAAGATAAAAAGTCAGTTGCAAAGTGCTGCAAAAAGTATTGATTTTAAGACTATTGTGCCACCACCTGATTTATGTACAGATAACGCAGCTATGATCGCTTTTGCAGGCACAAAACTATATTTAAACGGAAAGGACTCAAAAGCAAACCTAATAGCTCGACCAAGATGGCCTTTAGATGAAACTGCTGAATTTCTTGTTGGCTCCGGTAAAAAGGGTAGAAAATCATGACGGTTGCAATATTAGGCGCTGGTGCTTTTGGAACAGCATTAGCCGTTACTTTAGGAAAAAAAGCTACAAAAGTCGTATTATGGTCTAGGACCAAAGAGCATGCTGTTCAATTGAATATTGATATGGAAAATAAAAGGCACCTTAAAGGCATTAAATTTTCCAATAACATAGTTAGTACTCATGATTTGAAGTTTGCCTGCGAGCAAGTCGATGCTGTTTTAATTTGTATTCCTGCCCAGCAAATAAATACATTTTTTAATGAAAACTTTTCATTTCTGCCAAAAGAACCTCTTATTATTTGCTCTAAAGGGATCGACGCCAAAACGTCACTGCTACAAACTGATATTATTAAGAAGTATAGCCCTGATTCAACACTTGCTGTGCTTACAGGACCAAGCTTTGCCTCTGAAATAGCTGTAGGCTTACCAACGGCTTTAACTTTAGCTTGTGAGGATAGCGAAGCTTGTTTTACTATGCAAAAGCTACTATCAAATCCAACCTTACGCATTTATACTAGCGCCGATATTATCAGTGCACAATTAGGTGGAGCTTTAAAAAACGTAGTTGCAATAGCGTGTGGCATGGTTATGTCAGCTAGCCTCGGAGAGAACGCACGGATTTCAGTCATGACGCGAGGATTCAATGAAATTATAAAGCTTGGCATCGCAATGGGAGGAAATCAGAAAACATTTTATGGGTTATCTGGCTTAGGCGACTTGTGTCTGACATGTAATTCCATGCTCTCTCGAAATTTTCTTCTAGGTTTTAATTTTAATTCAAATAAAACCCTTCATAAGAAAATAACAGTGGAGGGCGTTGAAACAGCAAGAGCGGCTGTTAGCCTAATGAAAACTTATCGAATCGACGCTCCAGTTATAAGTTCTGTTCACAAAATTTTGACAAAGAATATTTCAGTTGCAATAGCAATGGAAGAATTACTATCAAGGCCTCTAAAAGAAGAGCTTATATAAAAATATAATTTTTTGATATCAATATTTGATATCAATAACGGTAGTGTTCTGGTTTAAAGGGACCATCACTGTTAATTCCAATGTAATCTGCTTGTTCTTTGTTAAGAACTGTCAATTTTACACCAATTCTAGCTAAATGAAGCCTAGCCACTTTTTCATCTAAATACTTCGGAAGAGTATAAACTTTATTTTCATAATTCTCTGAATTTTTCCACAATTCTATTTGAGCTAAAACTTGATTGGTAAAACTTGCAGACATAACGAAACTAGGATGACCTGTGGCATTTCCAAGATTTAAGAGACGCCCTTCTGACAGCAAAATTATTTTATTTCCAGACGGCATTTGTATCATATCGACCTGATCTTTTATTTGTGTCCACTTATTATTTTTTAACGCCGATACTTGTATCTCATTATCAAAATGACCTATATTACCAATTATAGCCATATTTTTCATTTTTCTCATATGCTCAATAGTTATTACATCTCTGTTTCCAGTCGCCGTTATGAATATATCAGCACTATCCAATACATCCTCTATGATGACTACTTCAAAACCATCCATTGCCGCCTGCAAAGCACAAATTGGATCCGTTTCAGTTATTTTTACTCGGGCTCCCGCTCCTCGTAAACTCGCAGCGGAACCTTTTCCCACATCTCCATATCCGCAAACCAGCGCTGTTTTCCCCGCCATCATGGTATCAGTAGCGCGCCTTATTCCATCAACTAAAGATTCTTTACATCCATATTTATTGTCAAATTTTGACTTTGTTACACTGTCATTGACATTTATTGCTGGAAATGGAAGTTCCATTTTTTCCATCAATTGATATAATCGTTGAACACCGGTTGTAGTTTCTTCTGAAACCCCTTTAATCTCATCTCTCTGTCTTGAAAACCACCCTGGGGATGCAGAGATTCTCCTTCTTATTTGCTGATAAAGTGCCTCCTCCTCCTCTGAGGTTGGCGTTTCAAGAAAGCTATTATCTCCACTTTCTGCTCTCGCACCTAGCAAAATATACATGGTAGCGTCGCCTCCATCATCAAGAATCATATTTGCAGTGCCCTCTTCAAAGAAGAATATTTTGTCGGCATAAGACCAATACTCTTCGAGCGTCTCTCCCTTTATCGCAAAGACCGGCACCCCCATACTAGCTATGGCTGACGCAGCATGATCTTGAGTAGAAAAAATATTGCAGCTAGCCCACCTTACCTGAGCCCCAAGCTCCACTAAAGTTTCAATCAGTACGGCTGTTTGGATAGTCATATGCAAACTACCAGCTATTCGCGCTCCCTTAAGAGGTTTTAAAGAACTAAATTCCTCCCGCAAAGCCATTAAGCCGGGCATTTCTGTTTCCGCTATCTCAATTTCTTTTCGCCCATAATCCGATAAATTTATGTCTTTTATTATATAGTTTTCTGGCATAGAATTTTATCTCCAAAACTTTTGTAAAAAATGCGGTTTTTGCTATCACTTTAAAACGCTTAACACAAGATATAATACTCTTTTTTTATAAGTAAATAGACGGCGAAAGAATGACGAAAAGAGCTTGGCAAAGAATGTTATCTGGTCGCAGACTAGATTTATTGGATCCAACCCCATTAGACATAGAAATTGAAGATATAGCTCATGGTCTATCATTCTTATCAAGATGGAATGGGCAAACAATAGGGAATTATGGGTTCTCAGTTGCAGAACACTCTCTTCTGGTGGAGAAAATATTTAGTATGATATATCCTAATGAAGAAACAAAATGGAAAATGGGTGCCCTTTTACACGATGCAGCAGAATATGTTATCGGAGACTTAATCTCTCCAGTTAAAGCGAGCGTTGGTTGTGGTTACTCCGAATTGGAAGAGAGAATTATGGGGGCTATTAATTTGCGGTACGGTCTCCCGGCAAGTTTGCCAAAAACCATAAAGAGAAAAATCAAAGTAGCAGACAAAATTTCCGCCCGAACAGAAGCTATTCAAATAGCAGGTTTTTCAAGCCTTGAAGCTACAAAACTCTTTGGGAGTTCTAAGTTAAATGAAATAAAAAATATCCGCATTAGCCCAAAATCACCTCTAAAAGCAAAATCATTATTTTTAAATAGACATGCTCTAATTCTGGATCAAATGTGCTAGGTACTTGTATAGCTCAAAATTAGCACCAAATATTAGGTGTTGGGCAATATGCATACATTATATATACTTACACCTCTGTTAGTTAAAAAGGGTTTACAATATGCAATCACTTGAAAACACGGATATTATTAAAAATGGCTCAGACGACGAGTTTATGACAGATGTAATAGAAGCGTCAAAGGAAATGCCCATCATCGTTGATTTTTGGGCACCGTGGTGTGGACCATGCAAATCGATTGGACCAGCTCTCGAGGAAGCTGTTAAGGCACACTTAAATAAAATAAAGCTTGTGAAAATTGACATAGACAAATACCCAGGGGTAGCCGGACAATTGCGAGTTCAATCGATACCCGCTGTTTTTGCTTTTTCTAATGGTCAACCCGTGGATGGCTTTATGGGAGCACAAACGCCAGCGCAAATAATGGAATTTATAAAAAAAATAGTGGCCAGTTTTGGATCAAAAAACAATCCATTGGAGGGCCTGCTTGAGACTGCACAAGAACTTCTTTTTGAAAAAGATTACGTTCAGGCCGTTGAAATATTTAAAAAAATAATTGG
>MDTB01219862.1_pt1 | contig 23134 bp, 28 predicted proteins | sample 811161 | NCBI WGS metagenome assembly MDTB01 (sample SAMN05326650, study PRJNA326480) | marine metagenome | isolation source: seawater | place: Mediterranean Sea | collected 2009
AATAAAAAAGGAAATATTTAATAAGCAATTACAATATAAAGCAAATATATTTTTAGTTAAGGCAATAAAATAAAGTTTATATTAAGCTTTTTTATTTAGGAACAATCATACGATATATCGTAAGTTAATTTTTTAACAAGGAGATTTAATATGAGTTTTAAAAGTTTAAAAGGAAAAATAGCATTAGTAACAGGTGCATCTAGAGGCCTTGGTAGGGCTATAGCATTGAAGTTAGCAAAGAATGGTGTGATAGTTTCAGTTAATTACAATTCTAATATTAAGGAAGCAAAAAATACTTTGAAATTAATATATAAGCTAAGCGGTAAAGGTGAAATAATTAAAGCCGATGTTTCAAAAGAAAGTGAAGTTAAAGAATTAATTAATAAAACTGAAAAAAAATTAGGTCCTATAGATCTTTTGGTAACAAATGCTGGCATTTTGCATGTTTCTAAAAACTTTTTAGAATTAGATTATAAGATTTGGAAAAAAACTATGGCTACTAATGTTGATGGTACTTTGCTTCCAATTAAAGAAGTATTACCTGGTATGATTAAAAGAAAATATGGAAGAATAGTATGTATTACCTCAATCGCAGGTCTTGGTATGCGGCCAAGTATGATTACATATGGAACCTCAAAAGCAGCAGTTATTGCTTTAGTTAGAAACCTTGCTTCTGCTGTGGCTCCATACGTAAGAATTAATTCTGTAGCACCAGGTTTAATTGAAACAGATATGGCAAAAGCTTTTGATAATAAAACAAAAAAAAGTATCATAGAAGCTACACCTTTAAAGAGACTTGGTACACCTGAAGATATAGCTAATACTGTATATTATTTGTTATCAGATCAATCAAAATTTACTACTGGTCAAACATTAGTTACCGATGGAGGAAAAGTAGCTTTACCTTAACATATAAAATTAATTAAAATAAAGAATACCTTAATATTTTTAATTTAGTTCTTAAATGATTTATTTAGTTTTTTAAAATAAATATTATCTATTAATGGCATTAAATTTGCTAATAAAATTTAATTATAATATGAATTTAGAAAATACTATAAATAAACCTATTACCACGCGTTTTTTTATAATGACTCTAATATCTAGAGTTATAATAAGTATTATAATGAGTATTTTATGGATTTTATCTCCATTTAAAAGAATAAGAATTTTTAAAGGTGAAGTTACTAGAATAGGACACCTTGCTACCTATTTTGAGGTTTTAATTAGAAATAAAGAAATAAATATTGATGATAATAAAGAAATAAATTTATTTATTGTACCAAAAAGTCATGCAAATAAAACTTTATATAAGATGTGGAAAAAAAGACTGTATTTAATAGAAAGTAATTTTTTAAGCTATATTTTTATTCTTGGTTTATCTGGTAACCTAGTAGCTAATAAGAAAAATTTTGGCCCAATTAAAATTCAACAAGGTGGTTTGCCTATAAAAAAACCTACACTAAGCTTTGCAGTTAAAGATAGAATTAAAGGTATAAATTTATTAAAAGAAATGGGTGTTAATTCTGATGATTGGTATGTATGCTTGCACTCAAGAAATCCTGCATATTTAAAAAATAGAGGCAATAAAGATTATAGCTATATGAATTTAAGAGATAGTGCTTTCGAAATGCTAGAGGAATCGGCGAAGTTCATACATGATATAGGTGGAAAAAATATAAGAATGCATAATGGAGATAACAGTATGCTTTCTAAAAGATTATCAAAGTATATAATTGATTACTCATATAACTGGCATAGTGATTTTATGGATATTTTTTTGCCATCTAACTGCAAATTTTTTTTAGGAGGAGGTAGCGGGCTAATATCAGTTAGTCATATATTTAATGTCCCAGTAGCAGTACATAATATATGGCCAGTGGCTACGGTATCTGTTCCAGAAAACTGTTTATTTATACCTAAATTACTTTGGTATAAAGAGGAAAAAAGATTTTTAAGTTATAAAGAAATTACAGATAATAATTTACATAAATTAAACTCTCATTTTGACAGAAAAGTAGCATTTAAAGAAGACTTTGAAAAAGCTGGCATAGAAATAATAGAAAATGACAATGATGATATTAAACTATTAACTAAAGATATGCTGGATTTAGTTAATAATATTAAAATTCCAATAAAAGATGAAGAAATTAGAAATAATTTTACTAAAAAATATTTTAATGTAAATAGATTTAAAAATAATCAAAGTAATTATAAGGGATTAGATAATGCTGGTAAAATTTCTTGGAGGTTTCTATTAAAACATAGTTATCTCATGGATAAATAATTTATAGAAAATTAATATGTATCTAATTAAAAAAATTATTAAAAAACTTAGGCTTAAAAATTTTTATAAAAGCAATAATAGTAATATAAATATTTTTGAATTTGAAAAAGCTAGCTTTAAAATTAAAAAAAATAAAAAAATAGTTATAGAAGCAGTGAAAGAATATGGAGATAATTTAAAATTTGCTGCTGATTGTCTTAAAAAGGATAAGTCTGTTGTTTTGACAGCCGTAAACCAAAATGGTAAATCTTTAAGGTATGCAGATGACTGTCTTAAAAAAAATAAAGAAATAGTTGTTACAGCAATTAATAAAAATGGCGACGCTATAAAATTTGCTGATCCAAGTCTTAAAAAAGATTTAAACATAGCATTGGCTGCCATAAAAAAAGATGGTTGTAATATTCAATACATAGATAAATCAATTAAAAAAAATAGAGAATTAGTATGCCATGCAGTAAATAATAATGGTTTTGCACTTAGTTTGTTAGACTACAATTCTAAAAATGATAGAGAAATAGTTTTATTAGCTGTATCAAATAATGGTGAAGCATTAGATTATGCAAATGATTTACATAAAAAAGATAAGAAAATAGTGTATACTGCAGTTAGTAATAATGGAGATTCAATAAAATATGCAGATGATTTATTAAAAAAAGATAGTGATATAATTTTTGCTGCAATTAAAAACAATGGAAAATCATTGAGATACTTATCTGATGATATTAAAAAAGAAAAGATAGTTGCTTTAGAAGCTGTTAAAAAATATGGAGACTCTTTAGAATATGTGAAAAATTATTTCAAAAAAGATCTTGATATTGTATACCCAGCAATATCACAATCTGGTACTGCTCTACAATATGCTGATAATATCTTTAAGAAAAATAAGGAAATCGTAAAAATTGCACTAAAAAATAATGGTCAATCTTTAAAATACGTACATGAAAACCTTATTAATGATAGAGAGGTTGTATTAACAGCTCTAAATCAGGATGGTTCCTCCTTACAATATACAAATGTATCTATTAAAAAAAATAAAGAGTTTGTTTTAGTGGCTGCTCAAAATGATATTGAAGCAATCAAGTTTGCAGACTTGCTCCTACAAAAAGATATAGATTTCATTACTACTTGTTTCAAAAACTATTTAAATTTTACTGAAACTGATAATACTTTATCGATAGGAATTGATGAGATTATTAAAAATGCCATAAAAGCCTATACTTTGTTGCTAAGTGAAGAAAAACATTTTGCAAAAGGTAGAGACAATATCTTAGCTTCTTTAAAAAAATATAATAATACTTTAAAAGATAATCATACAAAATTTCAACTACATAAAGTTAAGGTTATAGAAGCAGTTATAAATGATGGTATGGCGTTAGAGTATGCAGATGATATTTTTAAAAAAGACAAAGAAGTAGTTTTAAAAGCTGTTGAAAGTTGTGGTGATGCATTAAAATTCGCAGACAATAAGCTTAAAAAAGACAAAGAAGTAGTTATGAAAGCTATAAGCTTTGATGGGTTTGTATTTCCTTTAGAATATGCAGATGTATCGTTAAAAAAAGATAAAGACGTAGTATTAGCTGCAATTAAAAAGTTTCCAAATAACTTTACTTATGCAGATGAAATTTTAAAAAATGATAAATCTTTTATAAATGAGGCAACTAAGATTAATGCATCTATACTACAATATATTAGTCATTAAAAAAAACCCTTATCTAAATTAAACAATTAACCTTACTTGTCTCCTAACGAGCTATTATATTCCTTAACATTATTAGGCCATAACCTTTTCCATTCTTCTTTAAAGCTAAAATCATATGAACCGTGAGTTATTGAGAGAAGATTTAAATTTTCAGATATTTTAATACTTGAAGATTCCCAGTTTATATTACCATTATAGAAGTAAACAGCATTTTCTCCATTGTAAGTTATTTCAGTAAGTTTACTTTGTCTACCAGTAATCTTACCAGTTACAAAGCAAGAATCTATGTGTATCTGATAAAATAAGTCATTTTCACCTTTATAAAACATAGTTACACATCCTGGTGGCCCCTGGTTGGCCAATGTTTTAACCCAAATACCTTCAATATTATCTAATTTTCTATCTGAAAATACTTTTTTTATAATGTCTGAATATTCTGAAGAAAAACTTATACTACTTAAAAAGAAACTTGCGAAGAATAAAATAGTTATATATTTTTTTATGAAATTAAAAGACATATAATTAAATTAGTATAGTAAAATAAATATTCAACTAATAATAGCATACACTAATTATTTATTTGAATTGAGGAATAATAATACATTTAATTTAAATAAGTTTGTTTTCTGTATTTCTTGTACTATTTTTGTAAATAATTATAATAAATTATGAAAATAAATTGGTTAGTTAAATATTATTTTTTATGTTTTATAATTATTTTTTCATTATTTTATTTTATTGAAAGCTCTGAACCATATGTGAATTGGTCATTATATCCAAATGTTTCAGAGACAAATATTAAAGATCTAATTGTAAATAATAAATGTGAAGAATTAAAAGCGTTATATACTAATGAGTACAATTCAAAATATGAAACGAATTTTTTAGGTTATAATAAAAGAAAAGACAAAAAATCCTTTAGAGGTCTAAATTTATTAAAATACTTAAAATATCATATTAAAAATATTAAATGTTCTTAAATCGTTATAACTAGCATAAACTTATACTTTAAAATTAATATATATAAACTGATTTATATAAGTTTTATTATTGGTAAATTGTAAAAATTATATTTAAAAAGTAATTTAGCTATTATAAGGAATTGAAGAATGATGAAATATAATTTTCAATTTATTTTGATGATCAAAAGTATATCCAAATGTATATTCAACTTTAATTTTTTTATTATGGTAGTTTGTGAAAAAATAATTACCCATAGATATTGAAATATTTTCATATGTTGTAATATCAAAATTTTCAAAATTAATATTTTTCCAGGGTTCCAATGCAAACCCATTATCTTCCTGAGATGTTTTATTATGACCAATAAAATATGAAATAAATTCATTTTTATTTTTTCTAAATTGTGTACTACTTGCTTTTGTAGGTTTAAATAATACAGTACCTTGCTTGAAAAAATATAGATCATCTAAAAATTCATTTACTAGATAAACATAATCCTTTTTATCAAGAAAAGCTTTTCCTATTTTTATTATATAATTAGCCCATTTTTTTTGAATTAAAAAAATTTTTTTATTTATTTCCTTAGAAGACAACGTAGCCAATTTAAACCTTAATTTTCTTAAATTTATAGTTCAATTATACCTAAAAAATTAAACTAACATACCTGTTAGCCAAAATAAAAGATATTATTAATTATAATTAAGGAATTTTTAAAGAAATTTATAGAATTTATACAAATACTATCAAAAGAATAATTCTAATATTTTTATTAATTTACAAAAAACAACCATTTTGAGTAATAGTTTCTATTCAAATTAATCTAATTTTGATATATATTTAAAATATGTTTAAAGATAGTGTGATACAAAGCAAAAATAAACGTGATTTTGAAAGAAAACAAAGATTAAAAGCATTATCATTGACAAATAGATTTTTAGGTGAATGGGCTTCAAATATACTAGGCTATAATGAATCTCAAAAAAAAAGTTATATTAAGAATATTAACAAAAGCAACAAAATAGATACAAATTATAAAACTACTATATCAATTATTGAAAAAGATTTTGTTAAAGGAGATATTTGTATTTCTAATAGAGAAATAGAATTTAAAGTCAAAGACTTTCAAATGAAAGCTAATGTTATTGTAGAAAACCATCTTAAATTTAATAATAAATAGTTTTTTTACAGTTATTTGCGATAATCTATGTTTAAACAACTCTTAATTATCTAAAGATAATCTGTATAGTAACTAAAGTTTCATATAAAACGTTTAGGACATTTTAGGACATTATAGTATATAATTCAACCTTACATTAACTAACTAGGCTTTAAAATGCCCTATATAGCAGCAATAATATTTTAATATCGTTAATTAAAAGATGTTAATTATTAGTCTAAATTTGGCCATATATTCTAATAAGGTATATTTTTTTGATTAAATACTACTTAAACAGTAAATATACTATGCATTGACGTCTACTACTATTCTACCATAAGATTTATTGTTTAGCATATCTTCAGCTGCTTTAATAGTGTCAGTAAGAGATAAAAGTTTTGTCATATTTTCTAAATGCTCTAAATTCAAATCATCTGCTAATCTCTGCCATGCTTTATATCTATCTTTAATCGGATAATATACACTATCTACTCCTACCAGAGTAATACCTCTTAAAATAAAAGGCATTACTGTAACAGGTAAATCAAAACCCTGAGCTAAACCACATGCAGCAACTACTCCTCCATATTTGGTGGAAGCACACACATTTGCTAATGTATGACTGCCTACTGAGTCTACAGCTGCAGCCCATGTTTCTTTACCTAAGGGTCTTCCTTTTTCTGATAACTCTGTTCTGTCAATAATTCTATGTGCACCTAATTCTTTTAAATAATCATGGTGTTCTGATCTTCCAGTAGAAGCACAAACTTGGTAGCCTAGTTTACTTAATAAAGCAATTGTAACACTTCCTACACCCCCTGATGCTCCAGTTACTAAAACTTCGCCATCTTGAGGAGATATTTTATTTTTTTCTAATGCCATAATACAAAGCATAGCAGTATATCCTGCAGTACCAATGGCCATAGCTTGTTTCTGAGAAAACTTTTCTGGTAATTTTATTAACCAATCTCCTTTAACCTTAGCTTTTTGAGATAATCCACCCCAGTGTTTTTCTCCTACTCCAAAGCCATTAAGCAATACCTGGTCGCCATTCTCAAAATTAGTATTATTTGATTCTTCAACTTGACCAGAAAAATCTATACCTGGAACCATCGGAAAGTTTCTTATTACAGGAGAAGAGGAAGTGATTGCTAGTGCATCTTTATAATTGATAGTAGAATAATTTATTTTAACTAACACATCACCTTCAGGAAGATCTGATATATTAATATCTTCTAAACTTCCTATTGCTTTTTGATCACCTTCTTTTTTTAGTAACAAAGCCTTGAACATTTTAGCTCCTTAAAAATAGTAAATTAGAATATAATATAATCACAAACGGACCATTAAATAAAAATAAATACTAAAATAAGGAGCTTTTTTTTGCAAGAAGCAAAAATAATTAATGTTAAATATTAGATTTAAATTTTTACTTTAATTATCTAATAATTTAATGTTTCCAGCAGAAATTCTACCATTGTTTCTAGCCTCATCGTAACTGACTTTATCATTTTCATTTAATGAGCTAATGCCAGCGCTTTGCAAAGCTGATATGTGAACAAAAACATCTTTTTGTCCGTTATCAGGGGATATAAAACCATATCCCTTTTGCGTATTGAACCATTTTACTTTTCCAGTAAGCATACTTATTTCCTATTTAGACGTTAATAAATTATAATAAATTGATTTAGATTAAGATATTTAAAGTAAAAGAATATATTATAATAATAGATTAAACAAATTTTCAAAATTAATAAAGCTTTTTATGTAAATGATTAATCAATTTTATTTTAATTAGAAAAACTTAATAATTATAAATAATAATCTAAACTAAATTATTATTAGTAATTTTTAATATAATAAAATAAATTTTAATAACTATTTAGATATTTATTAAACTTAAGTAAACTGTTAACAGCATGAGCAAGAAGAAGTTATTTATATTTCTAATTATACTTAGTGGTTTTGTATTAAATATGCTAAGTGTTCAAATTGTTGGGTCTTCTTTAAAATATTTACAAGGTGAACTAGATGCTAGTATAGAGCAAATCTCTTATGTAATGTCTGCTTCTTTAATTACAGAAGTAATAATAATACCATTTAGTGGTTGGTTAATAAGATTATTGTCTACAAGAATTTTTTTTTTAATTAGCTTATCAGGTTTTATATTTGCAAGTATAGGTTGTGCTATTTCAGACAGTTTTTTAATAATGACAGTATTTAGAGGTTTCCAAGGTCTTTTTGGGGGCGCTATGATACCTATCATGATGGCAAATATTTACATTATTTTTAAACCTAAAGAAATTCCTTTAATATTATCAATTGCAGCTACAATAGGCGTTTCTTCCATAGCGCTAGGACCCATATTAGGTGGAATTCTTACAGAATATTTAAATTGGCGTTGGATGTTCTTATATAATCTCCCAGTAGGTTTATTAATTTTTGTATTAGGATACTTTTTTATAGATCTTAAAAAAAGAGATAAATCTTTAATATCTAAAATTGATTTTAAGGGAATATTGCTTTTAGCAAGCAGTTTAATAGCGTTATTGGTATTTCTAGAGGAAGGAGAAAGAAGAGATTGGTTTTATTCTAATTTTATTTTCATATGTTTCGTTATTTTTATTATTTGTTTAATCTTTTTTATAAGAAGGGAGCTTACATTTAAGAACCCAGTAATTGATATAGGTATTTTTAAAGACAAAAATTTTTTCATAGGTACTATCATTTGTTGTATTTTTGCCATAAATATATATCCTCCAATATTTTTAATTCCTGTGTTAATGACCAAAATGCATCATATTGATCCTATTGATATAGGATTAATTATTTCTACCATGGGAGTAGGTATGATGTTAGCAGGTCCTTTTGCTGGTCGATTACTTAAGTTTTATGGGGAAAAACCCATAATAATTTTAGGAAGTTTAATTACAGGGTTAGGAACATACATGCAATCACATATAACGGCGGATTACATTTTTTTTGATTTTTTTCCTTCGCAACTATTAAAGGGAATTGGTACACAGTTATTGTTCATTGGTAGTCAATATATTTGTTTTTCAAACCTTCAAACAGAAAGAGTTCCTAATGCTTCTGCTATGTATAATTTAACAATGAGATTAACTGCAGCAATATCAATAGCTATTTCAAGTAACTACTTTATTAAATTTAAAAAACAAATTTTTTCCAAAATATCTCAATTTAATAATACTGATACTATTATTCTTAGTGCTAGAGAAAATGATAATATTAATAGTAAATTTACAGAAAGCATATTACTTTTGTATGAAAGGGAAAGCTTTATTATGGCATTTAATCAAATATCTTATATAAGTATTTGGACATCCATTATACCAATTTTAATATTATTAATTTTTAGTAGAAAAATTCTATTTAATTAATAGCTATCATTATTCTTTAATTTAATATATGTATTAATATCTTTTTATAAATCAAATCAAGGAAAAAAATGAACCAATTTGAAAGGTTTGCTTTGAATAAGCAAATAATTAAGGCATTAGATTATGCAAAATTTATAAAGCCTACTGATATTCAGAGCAGAATAATACCTTTAGTAAATAATAAATTAGATGTTTTAGGTGTAGCACAAACAGGAACAGGCAAAACTGCAGCTTATGTATTACCAATATTACATAATATTACAATAGATAAATCTAAGTATGAAAAAAAATCATGCAAAACAATTATTATTGTACCAACTAGAGAACTTGCAATGCAAGTTTATGATAATGTTAAAATATTTAGCAAATACCTTTCTATAAGAACTAGTTTAATTGTTGGAGGAGTAAAGCCAAAGCCTCAATTACAGTCAATATTTAAGGGAGTAGACATATTAGTAGGCACACCTGGTAGAATTATGGATCATTTAAAATCAGGTGGATTAATATTAAAATTTACTAATACTATAATATTAGATGAAGCAGATCAATTAATGGATTTAGGCTTTATACCCGATATAAAAAAAATGTATTCATTTTTACCTAAAAAAAAGCAAACTATATTTATTACGGCTACGATGTTACAACCCGTAAAAGAAATAGCTCAAAAATTTTTAAAAAATTATAAAGAAGTTAATTTGTCACCAAAAGCTACGCCCATAGACAAAATTATACAAAAAATTATTTTAGTAGAACAATCGTCTAAACTTGATAAATTAAAAAAAATTATAGATGTAGAAAAAATTTATCAAGCTATAATTTTTACTAGAACAAAAAAAAGAGCAGATAATTTAGCTAAAGCATTGAGCAAAAATAAATTAAGCGCAATGTCTTTTCATGGAGATAAAAGACAGTCGCAGAGAACGCGTATATTAAGCAGTTTTAAACAGAATAAATTAAGCTTTTTAATAGCTACTGATGTTGCTGCAAGAGGTATTGATATTGATGATATTATGTTCATTATCAATTATGATTTACCTACACAACCAGAAATTTATGTTCATAGAATTGGAAGAACTGCTAGAGCAGGAAAAGAAGGAGTAGCAATCTCATTTTGTGATAAGACAGAAACTAAAAGATTAGTTGAGATTGAAAAATTAATTGGCTATAAATTTAATATTAAAAGCAAAGAAACTGAAAAAAAACATAAAATTCAGTATGATAAAAACAAATCTTACAATAAATATATAAAAAAGAATAAAGCTAGAAAAAAGTTTAAAAATAAATCAAGCAAAACATCTAATTACAAAAAATAATAAATTTAAATTTTAGGTCTAATCAAATAAATCAGGTAACTTAGAAATTATTTCCACAAGCCCTATAGTAATTGCAGTGTTATCATCTATTCGTAGTTCATTGCTTGCTTTTTGTTTTCTTCATATATCGTTGCTACTAAATTCATCTAAGAAGATTTAATGCTAATTTAATACTTCTATGACTTTTTTAAGTTTTCTATTAGTTAGATATTTAGGAGCTACTATTGTTTTAAAATTTGTAGAGGCTTTTTTCTGAAAAATAAATTATTTATTATTGTAGTGTATTTAACATAAATAATAGTAGACACTCAAGAGTAAAAATAACATCAACTAAATTACTAATTATATTTATGGTGTTTTCTTATTTAAAAATATTTGAGAAAACATATCTAGATTTTTAAAATTAAATTATCATATTATAATTATAATAGGAGTTAATATGAAACCTTTAATAATAATAATTTCTTTATTCATTTTATCATCATATTCTTTTTCTAAGGAAGTTTTAATTGACATGCTTAATAAAAGAGATGATGGGCAAAGAATGGTTTACAGTAAGGATATAGTAAATGTAGCAGTAGGTGATACTGTTAAATGGTTACCAAAAGACGGCGGACATAATGTTGAATTCGTGGCTGGGCCCGATGGATTTGAACTTCCTCCAAAGTCTTACATTAACAGAGAAGTTGCAATGAAATTTGATATTCCTGGTATATATTTATATATTTGTTCACCACATAGTATAATGGGTATGATTGGCTTATTAGTTGTAGGTGAAGATATGTCTAATAAAGAATTAATTAAAAATTATAATGTAGGTGGTAAAGGTAGTAGAAAATTAAAAGAATTATTAAAAAATATATAAAAAAATAAATTAAAATACTTTTAATTTTACTTAAATTTTTTATATTATATAATTATTTTAATCTTTGCGTACACTTTAACCATGTAAATTTAGCTATGATTGTTGATAGCTTATTATTAGCTATGAATTAAACTAAATTTTTTTTAAGTTATTAATAAAAAGTCATTTTTGTTCAAGCTTTTGTAAAATACTAATACTATTTTTAGGTAAATAACATAGCCATTTTGCAAATGCATTATCTTTAAAAAATTTTATTGCATAATTACAGTTAACATCATTAAGAACATTTAAAGGATTTTCTCCTGAAAACAAAATAGCTTTTCCTACACCTGCATCATCTACACCTTTTTTTCTAACTCCTTTTGCATAAATCATTTTATTATTTTGATAGATTAATTTGGAGCTCCATTGTAGGTTTATAACTTCTCTATTTTTATTTTCAGCGCTAACAGAGGTATCATTTGAACCATAATTTCCTAAATTATCTTCAAAAGTTGCTATTATTTTAAAATTCCTAAAAAAATGACTTTTTGAATATAGGTGTTCAGTAACTACTTCAACTTTTCCATTAGACTCAATATTATACTCTGTATCGCAAATTAAGTTAAAAGTTAAACTAAAAGAAAATAATATTAATGAAAAAAAATAAAATATCGTCTTATAATATATTTATTATGAAATATTTAAATAAATATATTATATTTTTAAAATGCCAAATTTAAAAACTATATTAATAACTGGAGCAAATCGAGGTATAGGACTTGAGCTAGTTAAGGAAAGTGTAGTTAAAGGATTTTCTGTTATAGCAACATATAGAAATAAAGTTAAATCACAAGAACTTTTTCAAATAAGATCTAGCTATATTAAAACTTTTGAAATGGATGTTATAGAAGAAAAATCTATTTTAAAGGTGTGTGATAATATAAAATCACCTCTTGACTATTTGATATGTAATGCGGGTATAAATAATGGATATGGAACTATTTTTGATAATGACCATAGTCATGAAAAAATGTTAGAAGTTTTAAATATTAATGTATTGGGATGTATATTAACTATTAAACATTTTAGTAATCACCTTAATAGAGATGCAAAAATTATTTTAATTTCATCAATATTAGGAGTGCAAGAACATAAAGGATCAAATGCCGCAATATATAGAGCTTCAAAGGCCGCAGTTAATAATGTTATGGTATCTATTTCTGAAGAGTTAAAATCAAAAAAAATAATAGTATCCTCTTTTCATCCTGGATGGGTTAGAACAGAAATGGGAGGCCCTAATGCTACACTTTCAACTAAAGAAAGTGCTTCAGAATTAATTAATAGTTTTGAGAATTTAAAGTTAAAACATACAGGAAAGTTTTTTAATTATGATGGTACTATAATGAGTTTTTAATACAGTATGTTTGTATTTACTGTAATATTTCATTATTATCTAAACGCATTAGTAGAGAGATTTTATTTAATGCCTCATATGGAGTACGGTGTAAAATTCCGTTCTCGCCATCTTTAAATTTTTGACCTTTAAATACTGCTATATTCCAAGGGCTTATAAATTTTCTTTCTGTTTGATCTATAATAATTTTTTCATTTTTTTCACCATTATAATAAGCTGAATAATCGCTAGCATGACTTGGTAGCCATTCTGTTCCTCTACCATAATATGTAACTAATAAACGAATAGGAACATTATCAATATGAAACCTTCTACAAGTTCTTGAAGTTTCTAGAGTAAAATTAAAATAATCTTCTTTTGTAGTATTACAAAATATTTTACTGATTTCTGCCATATCTTTAACCCATATATTGTAAAAATTATTTTTTTTTATCTTTTTTGGAATAAATTCATTTAATAACCCTTTAATATCACTTAAAATACTTTTCTTATTAATTATTCTATTTATAGTAAGATGTTCTGTTAATAGTTCTTCAAAAAAGATATCGGAATTATGTGGTTTGGCCCTTTCGACTATGTTTAAATAAGAATTATCATTAAGGAAATTAGTCAAATTTTTTAAATTAATTTTTTTTACTAGAGTCATATTAAAGTATAATTAACTAAAGTAGGCCTAAAGAAAGCAGAAGCTTCTTTAAGACCTACTATTTTAATAGTACTTGATAATATATATATAATTAAGGGATTATAAATAATACAATCTTAAGCACTAAATGTAATTTATTGCATACATGCAATAATATTGCAATATATTTTTTATATACTAAATCATGATTAATAATAACTATAAAATTTTAATAGCTTTTTTTTAATAATAGATTAAGTTTTTGAGTTTTAACAGCACCAGAAATAAAATATTTTTCATCTACTATTATTCCAGGCACTGCCGATATACCTTTATTTTTAAACTCTTGATCAATAATTAGTAGGTAATTCTTATTTTTATTATTATCAAAAATACTTAAATTAAAACTCTCTAGATATTTTACTGCATATTTTGATAATATTTTTATATCTCCAATATTTTCTCCTTTTTCAAAAAAAGCTTTAAAAAGCTCGTCTATTAAAAGTGATGCCGTGTTATGATTTTTGATTAATGTTATTAAATACATAATATTTAGAGAGTTAGGCATTATTTTAATAGCATCAAAGTTAAATTCTATATTTGCTTTCTTTCCAGCTATATAAATATTTTTATAAATATAATTGGCATTATTTTCACCTCCAAACTTAGAGCTTAAGTAATCTTTTCTATTTATTCCTTTAAGAGTTAAATTTGGATTTAAAAAGTAAGGTTGCCAAGTTATATTAGCTATTTTATTTTTAAGACTAATATCAATATTATCAAAATATTTTTTACCTATGTAACACCATGGACACACTATATCAAACAGATAAACTATTTTCATAATATCATTATATTATAAATAATAAAATGAACTACTAAATAATAATTTCATAAATTATATTAAAAGGGATAGATAGGTATTATTTAACAAATGTTTTGAGACAATAATAATAAGTAGTAATTTTAGGTTTGGTATAATCAGGTTTGTATGTATATACCATATATTTTTGATTATTATCATTTTTTTCGTATTTAACTTTAACTGGATAATTTACTTGTAACAATTTGTATTCATCATAAATACTTTTCATGCTTTTTTCACATTCTAACTGTGTATTATGTATTAAAGGTTTGTCTAAAACTGGAATACTTACTCCAGGATTAGTTGTCTTTAAAACTACTGCTAATAAAATCCACACGACTTATTTTTCCGATAAATTATTTACATATATTTTCTTGTATAAAAGAGCCACTTTTAGTAGTCGTTATTCCATACTTACAACTATATCCAATATATTTTTTGAATACTCCTGTAGCATATAAAATTCTATATGAGCCTGTTCCAGCTTTAATATCAGAGTCACTTCTTTGTGGTCTAACCATCATACTACTACCGTCAGAGGTCTCTAAAACTAAAATGGCATAAACATTAATAACTTTATTATTTTCATCAGTTTCTCTAACACCTTTGCCTATAGCATCGCCAAAGTTGCCGTCAGAGTCAGAAAATGCAGCATTAGCTTCAAACATATTAAATTTACCTTGGTTAGGTAACGTAATTGTCTTCCCACTAAATTTTCCCATTATTTTAATTTTATAAGTTTCTGCACTAAATAAGTTAAAGGACATTAATAAAATTATAAATATCAACACTTGTTTAATTATATTCATTTGTATTTTATATATTTATAAATAACGTATGTAAATAATTTAATGCTTTTATAAATTTACTTTTTATATATCTGTAGTATACTTATTAATCAAAGAGCGTTATTAAAATATTTTTTTGGGGGGATAAATGTTTAATAAGTATCTTTTAAAAATAATTTCTTTTCCATATTTATTTCAATTTTGCTGTAATTGCTTATCTAATATAAATTATGAACTTTTAGAAGAAATAGTTACTTTTTCTGATGAGGATAGTAACTTATTATTAGTTGCTATCTATAAAAACTGATAATGGAAATTATTAAATTAGTAGTTAGGGTGTTTGAAAATAAAGATGATTGTGAAATGTTTTCAGCAGTTTTAGAAAAAAAATTACCTGATTTATTAGTTTCTCATAAAGATGCAAGATATAGAATTATAATGAATACAGAACAACCCAATGTATTGATAATTTTATGGGAATTTATGAGTTCTAAGACTCATGAACAAGTCAAAATTATAGTAAAAAAGAATATTGATACTTATCTAGCACATCTTAAGCATAAGAAAATAGACTACACAGGAAACACTGCAAATGATTCAAAGGCAACTTCTTAGTTAATTAGCAAAGTTTTTTACAACTTACTTAGAAATTAAGTATTTTTAATGAAAGATATATATCTATAATCGTTTTTAGAAGATTCAGATTATTAAATGTATACTTAATAATTAAAAATTTGATTTCTTAATTTTTAATAATAAAATCAGTTACTAACATACCAATTAATAAAAAAATAATACCCCCTATTATAGAAGATGTTAAATAGAGTATTAAAAATAAAATTTGCTTTTCTATATAAAGTTGATAAATATTCAAAGAGAATGTTGAAAAAGTAGTAAATGAACCAAGAAAACCAACAGTTATAAAATTTATCATGTCTTTTGAAAAATTAAATTTACTATTAATTACCGAATACATAATTCCAATTGCTAAACATCCTAATAAATTACATAAAAGTATGCCTTTTGGTCCTAAAAACACCGTTGAAAGAATATACCTTAACATTGCACCAAAGGCTCCGCCAAAAAATATATAAACTAAAGAAATCATATTTTTTTTAATTATGTATTATTAATTAAATAGAAATTGTTTGAAGTACATTATTTTATTTATCATATTTAAATATTTTAAAAAAAGCTTATTAATATAATAGGCCTTCTTGTTTTAATTTATTGTGATGGTCAATACTTCTTATACCATTGATTATTTCTAATTTTTTAGCTATTGATATCAAAGCTAATTGCACTAACGAATCTTCTTTATTGATTAGTTGAGATAGCAAGGAGCTTTTAATAATTTTTAGTATAGTATGACCTACTGAAATAGCTGAATTATTCCTTTTTCTTCCTCTGAGCAAAGCTATTTCTCCAAAACTTTCTCCCGAATTTAAAACTTTTATAAGCTTATTTTTCTTACTAATCAGTTTTACTTTACCTTTTTCAATAAAGAACATATTTTTTGCAGAACTATCATGAGAAAATATTATTGCTTCATCATTATATGTTCTTGTATTCAAAAGTTTCCAGTTTTTATAAATAAATTCATCTTCAAATAAGTAATGACTTTTATGGGATGCGTTTGAAGGTGTAAAAATTCTTGACAAGCTATATTTAATTAAAGCTTTTACAGCTGTATTTGCTTTATTGACCGACTCCCTAATGTCTTTAGCATAAAACTCTAAAAGAATAATATTCGTTAATCTTTTATACTTTAAAATATTTTTTTTAGCTAATATTGACTCTGCAAATCCAATTGGATCATTTTTTTTTAATAATTGAGTATAATCTCTCTCTCCATATGAAATTATTCTTCCTGATAATAATATGTAAGCTTTATTTCTGTCAGTAAAATTGAACTCTGAATCTTTTTTTACGTTTATTTCTTTGTATTGTGCTGATAAATATGAAATTAAGTGTTTAGTAGATAACATAATATTATACTAACAATTTTTAAAAAAATTAACTACTTCTTATATTTTTATTTTATTTTTTTTAGTTTTTCAGTAGTAAAATTTTAAAAAAATAAGACTTTTAGGCTATTATATTATTATGTTTAATTCGTAATTACTTTATAGTAATTTTACCTTGCATTCCCATTTCTGAATGAGTTAATTCTGATTTTATATCTTTAACATTACATTTCAAATCTAAAAAAACTCCTATTTTAATTGGAACAAACCACCATTCTAATTCTTCATTAGGCCAAACTTCAACTTCATTAATAATACCTTTTATTTCTGCAACTTTTTTTGTATTTTTAGTTAATTGTATTTTTCTTGTAAATATAGATTTAGCGAATAAGTGAGACCCAAAATAATGTTTTGAATCACTCACATTTTTTATTATCAACTTATAAAGTTTTCCAGTAAAAAATACTAGTTCATTAGGTTCATAAAAATGACTTGCACCAATTTTTCCTTTTAAATATAAAGTTTTTTCAATTGGCTTCTGTCTAGTTAAATCTTTACTTATAGATAGAGTTGTAAATAGAATTATTAATATTATGATTAGGTATTTCATTAAAAAAATAATAACCCAATTAATTAATTCTATCAATTATATGCAGTGACTTTACTATTACTATCATAGTTGCATCAATTATTTACTTTTGAGTATATCATTTTGTGTTGTAGATATTTTGTATTTTTGTAAAATAAATATTTTATAAAGCTTTCTCATAAATTGACTTAGCATCCTCAAAATCTAATTTTCGAGGGTTATTAACTAATAGCCTTTGTTGTTTCATAGCATCTTCAGCTAACATAGGAATATCAACATGATTGATCCCAACATCCTTTAGACATTTTGGAATTTTTAAATCGTCTATTAATTCCTCAAGTCCAGATATAAAATCCTCTATTTTAATTTTTTTCCCTTTCAAATTTGGCAAACAATCTCCAGCAATTTCACAATATAAATTTTCTGCTTCTTTGCTATTAAAAGTCAAAACTTTTGTTAAGACCAGTGAGTTTGATAGCCCATGCGGAATATGAAATCTTGCGCCTAAAGGGTAGGCTAAAGCATGAACTCCTCCAACAGGGGCATTAGAAAATGCCATTCCTGCAAGCATGGATCCTAATAACATTTTTTGACGAGCAATTCTATTATTAGGTACTTCTACAACTGTTTTTATATTTTCTCCAAGTAAAGATAAGGCTTTTTTTGCCAGTAGATCTGATAAGGTATTTTTTTTTAACTTAGTTGTATACGCTTCAATAGCATGAACCATTGCATCAATTCCAGAATAAGCAGTTATATGTTTTGGCAACTCTAGAGTTAAATCAGCATCTAAAATAACACTATCAGCATACAATATAGGATCTACTATTCCCATTTTTTGTTCACTTTTTAATGTAAATATTGCTATTGGCGTAATTTCAGAACCAGTCCCTGCTGTAGTTGGCACCTGAATAAGAGGAGATCTTTTATTTTCTAAATTATTAACGCCATAACATTTCTCTATAGGAATCTTGTTAATGCTAAAATAAGCTACAGCTTTAGCTACATCCATAGAACTTCCTCCTCCAAAACCTATTACGCCATCTGCTTCAAAAGTTTCAAATACTTTTAATGCATCAAAAATATTATATTCAGGAGGGTCAGCTAAGACATCTTTGAATACACACGATTGTATATTATTTTTTTTTAAAAATTTATTTATTTTTTCTATATATCCTAATTTAAATAAACCCTTATCTGTGATAATTATTGGTCTTTTAATTTTAAGCTTTCTACATACATCAGGTAGATTTGATATTTTTCCTAAACCTGACTCAATCCATGGAACAGTTCTAAAACTAATATTCATACTAGTTCTTCACAATTAAATTAATTAAATTACTTACAAATATAAATTAAGCAGAGATTTTTTGCAAGAAACAAAAATCTATAAATATATTATTACATATCTAAAAGAATACAATTATATATATATTCTTCACCTGTAGGAAATTTCATTAAAGCAGTCATTTTGTCTAAGTTAATTAGTCTTTCCCATTTAGTTTTATAATTATAAAGAGTGATAATTTTTTTAGAAAAATCAACATTCCAGTCTTTAGTTGCTCCTTTTTTTGAGTTTGCAAGTTCATACCATTTTCCTTTGTAATACCATTTAAAATAAGGTTTGCTGATTTTAAATATATCACTTCTATTTGTTCCTGTAACTTCGATACATTCAAGTATTATTTCTTTTTCATTTAAATTATATGAAGAAGAATAGGTAGAAAAAAAAATAGTAAAATGATTAAGTAACTCATTTTATTAATTATAATTACTTTTGGTTGCAAGTAAATTAATCTTCTTATAAAACAAAAATAAGATATGATAAAATTAATTGACGGTAATTTATTTTATCAAGTAGTTTTTAAAAGTATAATACTTTGAAAATTTTAATATTGGTATATTACAAAGATAATAATTAAGATCTATCTTTAATAAACTTAAACTAAATTTAATTATTTATATTTAGTTTATAAGAAACAATTTAGTAAACTTTTTTATGGAGATTTTAAAATGACAGTTAGAATTGAGAAGCAAGAAAATGTTTGGACAATTATCCATTCAAGACCTGAAGCTAGGAATGCAATGGACCCGGAAAGTGCAAATGCACTTTATGAAGCATTTATTGAATTTGAAAATAGTAAAGATGCCTCAGTTGGAGTTTTTTGGGGAGAAGGAGGTGCATTTTGCGCAGGATGGGACCTGAAGTATGCTTCATCACTAAAAGGATCATCCCCTTTAGCTTCATTAGATATACCCAAAAATAGAAATGATTATGAAAATGGAAGTGATATTCCGAGAGGTCCAATGGGGCCAAGTAGATTAGAATTATCTAAACCTGTGATAGGTGCTATTTCAGGACCAGCGGTTGCTGGAGGTATGGAATTAGCTCTTTGGTGCGATTTTAGAATAATGGAAAAATCATCTTACCTTGGAGTTTACTGCAGAAGGTGGGGAATACCTCTTCTTGATGGTGGAACCCTAAGACTTCCAAGGATTGTAGGGCAAGGTAGAGCATTAGAAATAATTTTAACAGGAAGAAAAGTAACTTCTGATGAATGTTTAGATATAGGACTTTGTGAGTATGTAGTTGAAGATGGAAGTAGCCGTAAAAAAGCTGAAGAAATTGCTAAAACTATTGCTAAGTTCCCTCAGGAATGTGTTAGGGCAGATAGACATTCTGCTTTGATGCAAAATAATTTGAGTGTAAAAGAAGGCTTATTATATGAATGGAACAATAGTATGAAAAATAAAATTTTATCTAAAGAAGGAATTGAGGGTGCAGGAAGGTTCTCTAAAGGTCATGGAAGACATGGTAGTTTTGAAAATTTAAACTAACTATTACGCTTATTATATTAATACTATATAAATTTAAATTTTTACTTTATGTTATAAGAATGAATATTTCTTTAATTTATTTTAATTTTCCTTTTTGGAGAGCAGAAGTTTCTAGAATTTCATTATATTTAGCCAATATTCATTTTAAAGATAAAAGAATTACCAGCGAAGAATTTCAAAGAGTAAAGGAAAATGGATTTTTAGATGATGGCACCATCATACCTTTTCATCAACTTCCTTGTTTAAAAATAGACAATATGACTATAGCCCAAACTGGAGCTATTTCCAGGTTTTGTGGTAAACTTTCAAACTTATATCCCAAAGATGATGACTTATTAGCTGCACAAATTGACCAATTTATTGATTTATTAACTGATATAACTACAATAATATCTTTAACACAAATAGATAAAAGAGATGCTGCTTTTCTAAATAATATTAATAGAAAGCTTCATATTCTAGATAAATCTATTGATGATAAACAAGATTATATAGTAAAAGGATATTTTTCAATCGCAGATATTGCAATCTGGAGTTTTATGTGTTGGTTAACTGGAGGAAATATAGCATCAGTCCCAAAAGATATTGCTAAAAACTATACGAACATCATTAAGCTTTGCAGAAAAATAGACAAGAAGGATATTATTCAAGAATGGGTGAATAAAACTTTTCCAAAGGAATACAACAGAAATTTTTATTAACATTAATCAAATTAAAAGAACTTAACTGACTTGAAACTTAAGATAAAATAAACAAGATTAATGAAAATTATATTGAGCTACATAGTCGATAAAGGTATTTGGGTAATGTAAAAAATTCTATTTGTATTAATACTTCGTATCTTAAAACGTTAATGTAATAAATTCTAAAATAAAGTAACTTTAAAAAATACAGAAAATTATTTACAAAATCCTTGCATTACAAAAGATTTTTCTTTTGTAACTGTCAATCCATACTGGCATTTTTTCCCATATAAATTTTTTAAATTTCCTGAGCTATGAAAAATATCAAAGTAACCTGCGCCAACTTGTAATTCACTTTTTACTCTAGTTGGATAAGCCCAAATTTGGCTACCATTAGTAGTTTTTAAAACTAAAACAGCTGTTAATTTAGTTAGTATACCGTCTTCATCTGTCTGTCTTACTCCTCTGCTAGAAAAATCTCCAATATTACCTCTATTATCAGTAAAAGCACCTTTACCCTCAAAAATATTAAATTTGCTTTTATTAGGTAATTCCAAAATATCATTTTTAATTGAATTTCCCATTATTTTAAATTCATACTTATCTTCACAAAAAGCTTTATTAATAAAAAATAATATTAATGTATAAATGACTAATTTCATAAACTTTTTAAATTATATAATAAAAAAATTTTATAATATAGCTGTTTTTAAAGGAAACAAAAAGATCCAATCAATAATCATTACTCGGTATAAAAAAATAGTAGTTTTATTATTCAAGATATCTTTTTTTTATTTATATGTTATTAATAAAAATAAAAGGATAAAAAATGGCTAAAGGATTAGATAAAAAAAAAGATAAAAATAAACCTAAAAAAAGTTTGAAAGAAAAAAAAGCAGCAAAAAAAGAGAAGAAAAAAAAGTAATTTACAAATAAATTAAAACCTTAGGTATAAGAGTATTTAGTTCAAAATTTAAATAAATACCCAATAGACCAAAAAGCAAAGGCTACTGAAATATTTTCTATAAATGAAAAAAATTTTTGCATCTTTGTATTGCTGAATGATTTTTTTTTTAATATTCATATATATATAACAGCAAAATATATACCAAAAAAAAATTAATGTTTACTTTCAGGGGATTATTATAAATATTTACCTATTTAGTGATAAATTAATTTTATATAAGTATTATAGAGGGTAATTTTAGATTATTTGGTGGAATAAAACGACCTAAAGCTCTTTATATCAATTCCACATCTTTTAAAACACCAAAATGGATCATTTTATATTCAATATTAGAGGTTTGTTTTATTATTTAGTTATAGTATGTTGGTTTAATTATACTATTAAATTCTATTTTTGAGGAAAGAAATAAATGTTTAATAAATATTATTTAATATTAACTATTCTTACAGGGTTGTTAATATCTGCTTGTGATAATAGTTCTAAAAATAATCAAAACGAAAAAAAAGAAGTAATTACCAATTCTGATGCAAAAAGTTCGTCTGAAATTATTATAGATATGCTTAATTTAAGAGAAGATGGAGAAAGAATGGTATACAGTCAAGATTTAGTAAATATTGAAGTAGGAGATACAGTTAAATGGCTACCTAAAGATGGAGGACATAATGTTGAGTTTGTTGCTGGACCTGACAGTTTTGAAATCCCTTCTAAATCATATATTAATAGAGAAGTTTC